>Ga0265327_10002306_pt1 | contig 20397 bp, 17 predicted proteins | sample 41621metaG_FD_202089 | JGI IMG/M metagenome (GOLD analysis project Ga0265327, IMG submission 202089) | Rhizosphere microbial communities from Carex aquatilis grown in University of Washington, Seatle, WA, United States - 4-16-21 metaG | ecosystem: Host-associated > Plants > Roots > Rhizosphere...
GCTGTCGCGAACCGGATCCCCGGTCGATCGGATCTGGGCCCTGTCGGAGGCCACCGCCATCCAGACCGAAATCGGCGACGGCGCCCGAGCCATCGTCACCGGCCGCCGCGGCCTGGAGATCGACCCCAGCTTCGTCATGCTCCACTGGAACCTCAGCGCGCCCTATGGGCTGCAGGGCCAGGCGGAGGCTGCGCTCGCTGAGTTGCACGCCGCATCAGGGCTCCTGCAGCGGCCGCAGCCCAGCCTCGACCCGATCGGACTGATCGGCCTGCGCCAGGCCGTGGCGTCGGACCAGGCGGCCGCGGTCGGCGACTATCAGAGCGCGCTCGGATCCGACCAGACCCTGGTCGGCCATGCCTATGGCGAGGATCTCTGGCGGGCGCGCCTGCGGCGACTACGGGACGCCATCGGCCTGCACGACCGGGCCATGCAGGACCTTGCGCTCGCCGCCCTCCAAAGGGACCCCATCCCCAGACGCCTGACGGTCAGCGGCGCCTCCGTCCGTTTCGCGACGACAGGCCTGGCGCTCATGCTCGACCGGGGGGAGGTGCAGGCCCTGCCCCAGGGCGTCGTGGCGCTGAAGGCCGCCCTGACGGCGGACCCGGCCCATGCCGCGCCCGGTTACACCCTCCCCGTCCTGGCGCGGGCGCAGATCGCGACCGGCGACCTGGCCGGCGCCCAGGCCACGCTCAGCTCCGCTCCGGCCGATTGCTATGACTGCGCCATCGCCCGCGGCGAACTCGCCCGGGCTCAGGGCAACGCCCACGAGGCCGACACCTGGTTTATCCGCGCCTCGCAGCTAGGCCCCAGCCTGCCTTTCGCCGACGAGGCCTGGGGACGGGTCGAGCTGGCGCGCGGGCATCTGTCCATCGCACCAGGCCGCTTCGCCTCGGCCAGCCGCCGGGCGCCGCGGTGGGCGGACCCGCAGAAGGGGTGGGGCGATGTCCTGGCCCAGCAGGGGCAATGGCGCGAGGCTCTGGAGCACTATGACGCGGCCCTCAAGCTGGCGCCCAACTGGCGCGAACTACAGCAGGCGCGGGCCGCCGCCGCGGCGCGGATTCACTAGGCCGGCCGAAGCCGAGCGGCGCCGGCAGACCGGAGGTCCGGCGGATCACTGGGCGGCGGGGCGCGCGGGAGAGCCTTCCCAGGAGGTGCGGGCCGGCAGGGTCTCGCCCTTCATCAGCACCGATAGGTCGCCGAGCTGGGCGTCGTCCTCCACCACGGAGTCGTAGAGGGTGATGGCCATGGAGCCGATGGTGGCCCGGGCGCCAATCTCGACACCGGAAACCTTCATCACGCGGTCTTCGAACAGGTGGGTCTGGATGCCGGCGTCCTCGTTGAGGGCCGCGTCGTCGCCGAAGGACACCAGGTCGTGCTCGGTGATGTCTGTGGTGTCGCAGAACACCCGCTTGCCGATCCGGCAGCCCATCAGCCGCAGGAAGATGTTGAGATAGGGCGTGCCGCGCAGGGGCTCCAGCAGCAGGGGCACGGCCAGGTTCTCGTACGTCGAGGTGACAAGTTCAGTGCGCCAGACGAAGAAGCTCCAGAGCGGCGCGGTGGTGGGCTTGTAGCGGCCCACCACGAGCCATTTCAGGGCCACCACGAAGGCCCCGGCGCCGAGGGCGAAACCCAGATAGAGCGGCGTGAAGGCCAGGGCGATCAGCAGGGCGCCGTTGGGCTGTTCGTCCAGGATGCCGATGACCGACAGGAAGGCGCCGAACAGGGCGACGAAGACGGTGAGCGGCAGGATCACCCGGATGAACTCGATGGTCAGGCGCGAGAGGATCAGCCGCTTGGAGGGATTGAACCGCGCCCCTTCGTCGAACACCGCCACGATCTGGCGTCGCGGCAGGCGGATAGCCGGGCAGCCGAACCAGGCCGTGCCGCCGGCCTCGGCTTCTCCGTGCTGAGGCGGCTTGGAAAGCACGCCGATCAGCACGTCGTCCCCCAGGGTCGTGCCGGTGGGGAGCACCGCCGAATTGCCCAGGAAGGTGCGCCGGCCGATCCGCGTGCGCTCGAACCGCACCACCTCGGGCTCCATGCGGGCGCCGCCGAACAGCACCCCGTCGGCGATGAAGCTTTCCGGCCCCACCTCGATCAGGTCATGCAGCACCGAGCTGGCGGTGGAGATTTCGGCGCGGGCCCCGACCTTTGCGCCCAGGGCCCGGTACCAGGGCGCGACATAGAGGGTGGCGTAGATCGGCTGGATCAGGTCCAGGGCGAGCGCGCCCAGCTGGCGTACGAACCAGTAGCGCACATAGAACCAGCTCCAGATGGAATGCGATCCGGGCTTCACCCTCCCTAGCAGCAACCACTTGGCGGCCACCATCAGGGCGCACATGCCCGCCACATAGATCAGGGCCAGGATTGGGGCGATGGTGAGATAGCCGTAGCCCTGGGTCGCCCAGTCGAGCTCGATCATGGTGATCAGACCCGGCGCGATGGGAAGGATGGCCGCCAGCGGCAGGAGCGGGGCCGCGAACAGCAGGGCGAGCGAGATCAGCAGCCGACGCAAGGGCGACGGGCTTGGCGGCGGGTCCCGCGGCGGGGCCTGGCCGATGCGGACGGCAGGCGAGCCGCTCCACACCTCGCCATCCGGCAGGACCTGGCCGGCGCCGATGGCCGAGAGGTCCTCCAGCACCGATCCGGCCCCGACCCTGGCGCCGCGCCCGACGACCGTGACCGAACCTAGGATCGCGTGGTCGCCGATCTCCACCGGGCCGATGCGCAGCAGGCCGCGCTCCACCGAGGTGGTGGCCAGGAGCACGCCCTCGCTCACCACCACGCCATCGCCGATGGTCACCAGGTCCGGCGCATCGATCTGGCGCAGGTCGATAAACGCGCCCTTGCCGATCCTCGCCCCCAGCAGCCGGTAATAGATCGCCATCAGCGGAGTGCCGGCCAGGTACTGGGTCGGGATCACATCGAGGACGCGTCGGACCAGCCACCACCGGAAATAATAGGCGCCCCAGAGGGGATAGTCCCCCGGCTTGAAGCGGCCGATCACCGCCCATTTCACCAGGATTGAGAACAGGATGATGACGGGCGGCAGCACCAGGAAGGTCGAACCGGCCAGGGCCAGGGCCGGCAGGCGGCTGGCCGGGTCGGGGGTGGCCGCATAGGTGTAGACCAGATAGGGCAAGAGCCACTGCAGCCCGCCCAGGGCGAAGATCGGCGCCAGGGCCACGGTCTGGGCCGCCACGCACAGATTGCGCCGCCATTGGGGGATCGGGGCGAAGGGCTCGAACCTGGGCGCCGTGGCGGCGGAGGCGGCGGCCGGCGCGCCGCGCAGGCGGGCGGCCAGTTGTCGGATGGTGGGGGCCGCATAGAGGTCCTGGATCGAGATCCGGGCCAGGTCCGGCGCCGATCGGGCCAGGCTGACCATGCGGGCCGCTCGCAGGGAATGGCCCTCCAGGTCCTGGAAGAAGTCGTCCGTGACCGAGATGCTGGTGAGCCCGAAGGTGGTCCGCCAGGTCTCCAGCAGGACGGCCTCGAGCTCGTCCGCCGGCGGCTCGATCACCCGCTCCGGCGCGGGGTCGCGCTCGGGCCGGACCAGTTGCTTGCGGTCCACCTTGCCGGACACCAGGGTCGGCAACTCGGCCACGGTGACGAAGGCCTGAGGATGCATGTAGCCGGGCAGGCGCCGGGCCAGGGCGTCCTTGATGGGGTTCAGGTCGATGGTGCGGCCTCTGGCCGGCAGCAGGAAGGCCGCCAGATATTCGCCGCCGCCCTCCTCCGGATAGAGGTTCACCACCGCCTGGGCGACGGCGCCGTCCTCCATCAGGACGGATTCTATTTCACCTAATTCAACACGATAGCCGCGGATCTTCACCTGGGTGTCGATCCGGCCGAGGAATTCGATGTCCTGGTCGGCGTTGAGGCGCACCAGGTCGCCGGTGCGGTAGGCGCGCATCACCTCGCCGTCCGGGGCGGTGAGGTCCACGAACTTCTCGGCGGTGAGCTCCTCGCGATGCAGGTAGCCGGCGCCCACGGCGGGACCGCCCAGAACCAGCTCGCCCTCGGTCCCCTCAGGAACAGGCTGCAGGCCCTCGTCCACCACCCAGCCAATGAAGCCCGGCAGGGGCTTGCCGATGGTCACCGGCTTGTCAGCGGTGAGTTCGGTCCAGGTGGCGGTGACGGCGGTCTCGGTGGGGCCATAGGTGTTGAGCATGCGCCGGCCGGGCTTGGCCCAGCGCCGCACCAGGTCGGGAGGGCAGGCCTCGCCGCCCACATTGACGATGCGCAGGGACGGCGCGACATCATCGATCACCGACAGAAGGGACGGCACCGGGCACCAGATGGTCACCTCCGCCTCCGCAAGGGCGTGCGCCAGGTCCGGCCCGGCCTTGGCCAGGCTCTCGGAGCCGACGATCAGCTCCGCCCCCTGCAGGAACGCCCCCCACATCTCCTCGACCGAAATATCGAAGGACAACGAGGCGCCGGCGAACACCCGGTCCTGCGGCGTGATCCCGAGGATCGAGGCCTCGGCGCGGATCTGGAAACAGATGTTGCGGTGCCGGATCATCACCCCCTTGGGGCGGCCGGTGGAGCCTGAGGTGTAGATGATGTAGGCGATGTCGTCCGGCTCGGCGCCCGTATCTGCGCGGGTGAGCGGGGTGGCGACCTCGGCGGCGATATCCCCCAATTGCTCGTCCACAGGCACGATGCACTGGACGTTGGCGGGGAACCCGTCGGCGCGCTCAAGGGCCGTCACAACGGCGAAGGCCTCACTCTCCTCGGCGATATATTCCACCCGCTCCCGGGGGAGGCTCCAGTCCACCGGCACATAGGCCGCCCCGGCTTCCAGCACCCCCAGCACCGCCATGTACTGGTCCAGCCCCCGCGGCAGCCAGATCAGCACCCGGTCGCCCCGGCGCACGCCCTGGGCGCGCAGGTGGTGGGCGAAGCGCGAGGCGCGGCCGCGCAGTTCCGCATAGCTGTATCGATCCTTGCGGGGAGTCTCCGGATCATCCTGGGCCAGGCGCACGGCGATGTTCTCGCCGAAGACGGCTGCGCTGGCGGCGAACACCTCGTGCAGCAGCTCATCACGGACATAGGGCGGCTGCCCATAGGGGCCGGAGGGCGCCGGGATGGGAGCGGGTCGCGGAAGATGTTGCTGCACGTCGGAGCCTTGCTGGGATCCGGAATCGCTGAGGAGGCCGCCGGGGACGGCGGGAATCGCTAGCAACACCGGGGACTGCCCCCGCTTATGCCACCGCCGCGGGAGCGGTTCCAATCGCCGTCGCGACGCGGACCTTTGACAAGCGCTCCCCCGACCTTTAGCGCGCCATCATGTCCACACGCCCGCTGTTCGTCACCCGCGTCTATGAGGCCTCCCTCGCCGCCGACCGCGGGTTCGAGGCGTTCAATGTCGAGCTGGAAGAGGCCTGCCGTATGCTGGCGGACGAGGACCAGGCCGGCCGGGCCTGGTGCAAGGCCCATGGCTATGGCGGCTACACCTCCTACGCCTCCCTGGACGACCTGCCCCGGCGCGCCAGCGTGTTCGCCGCCCTGAAGACCCGGCTCGACCGGCATGCGGCGGCCTTCGCCCAGGAGCTGGCCTTCGATCTCGGCGCGGGACGGCTGAGGCTGGACAGCCTGTGGGTCAACATCCTCAAGCCCGGCGCGGCCCATACCGGCCACATCCATCCCCACAGCGTGCTGTCCGGCACGGTCTATGTGGCGACGCCGCGAGGCGCCAGCGCGCTCAAGCTGGAGGATCCGCGCCTGCCCCTGATGATGGCCGCGCCGCCGCGTCACCCCGACGCCGCCGAGGACCTGAAGAGCTTCATCTATCTCCAGCCGGAACCGGGGACGGTGCTGATGTGGGAGAGCTGGTTGCGCCACGAGGTCCCGGCCAACGGGGCGAAGCGCGAGCGGATCTCGGTGAGTTTCAACTACGGCTGGCGCTAGGCGCCGACCACAGGCCGCCCGCTACCCTCAATGTGGGGACGCCCTACTCATTTCGAGTGTATCACATTGAATTTGCGGCATTAAATCGTGCCGTCAACCATTTCTGTTTGGACTTGATTCAGCGCGCCTGGATACACCGGGATCAGATCCAAGACGTTCAGAACCCATGTCTTCCATCAGCAGCCTCGGCCCAACATCGTTCAACCTGATGATCGCCGGCGGCATCAACGGCCTGCCGACTCAGGGATCGGTTGAACTGCAGGCCTGGATCTCCGCCCAGGCCCATCAGGCGTTTCGCAGCCAGCCGCCGCCCCGGCTCCAGCCCATCGCCGGCAGCGCCATGAGCGCCCTGCTGGCCATCCAGGCGGCGGGCTAAAGGCCGATCCACATACGAAAAACCCCGCCGGTGGGCGGGGCTTGACGTCTAGCTGTCCAGGAAGCTCCGCAGCTTCCGCGACCGGCTCGGGTGCTTCAACTTGCGCAGCGCCTTGGCCTCAATCTGGCGGATCCGCTCGCGGGTGACGCTGAACTGCTGGCCGACCTCCTCCAGGGTGTGATCGGTGTTCATGCCGATGCCGAAGCGCATGCGCAGCACGCGCTCCTCACGGGGCGTCAGGCTGGCCAGCACACGGGTGGTGGTCTCCCGCAGGTTGGACTGGATGGCCGCATCGATGGGCAGGATGGCGTTCTTGTCCTCGATGAAATCCCCCAGGTGGCTGTCCTCCTCGTCCCCGATCGGGGTCTCGAGGCTGATGGGCTCCTTGGCGATCTTCAGGACCTTGCGGACCTTTTCCAGCGGCATGGCCAGCTTCTCGGCCAGTTCCTCCGGGGTCGGCTCGCGGCCGATCTCGTGCAGCATCTGGCGCGAGGTGCGGACGATCTTGTTGATCGTCTCGATCATGTGCACCGGGATGCGGATGGTGCGGGCCTGGTCGGCGATCGAGCGGGTGATCGCCTGGCGGATCCACCAGGTGGCGTAGGTGGAGAACTTATAGCCGCGGCGATACTCGAACTTGTCCACCGCCTTCATCAGGCCGATATTGCCTTCCTGAATAAGATCAAGGAATTGCAGGCCGCGATTGGTGTATTTCTTGGCGATCGAGATCACCAGGCGGAGGTTGGCTTCCACCATCTCCTTCTTGGCCTGGCGGGCCTCGCGTTCGCCCTTCTGCACGGTCTGGACGATGCGGCGATAGTCGTCGATCGGCACGCCGGTCTCGGTGGCGAGCGCCGCGATCTCGTGGCGGATGTCGCCGATCTGGCCCTGGTCGTTTTCGGCGAACTTGGTCCAGCGCACCCCCAGCTGCTTCACCTGGTCGGTCCAGGCGGGGTTCAGTTCGGAGCCGAAATAGGCCTTGAGGAATTCGTTGCGGCTGATGCCATAGCTGTCGGCCAGACGCAGCAGCCGGCCTTCAAGGCCCATCAGGCGCTTGTTGATGGCGTAGAGCTGCTCGACCAGGGCCTCGATGCGGTTGTTGTTCAGCTTCAGGGTCTTGAGGTGCTGAACAATGGCCACCGAGGCGGTCTCATAGGCCTTGCGGTCGGCGTCGGAGAGGTCTTCACCCTTCAGGCGCTTGCCCACCAGCTTTTCCTGCAGGGCGCGGAAGCTGTCGAACTCGGCGGCGATGGCGTCCAGGGTCGCCATGACCCCTTCGCGCAGCTCGCCTTCCATGGCGCTGATCGTGGGACCGGCGCCGTCGTCGAAATCGTCGTCGTCGTCGCTCTCGGCCTTGGCGATGGCCTCGCCGTCCTCATTGACCTCGGGCTCGTCCTCGACCTCCGGCTCGGCAGGCGGGCCGGCCAGTTCGGCGGCCGCGGCGTTGACGCCGCCATAGGTCTGCTCGAGGTCGATGACCTCCCGCAGCAGAATGCGGCCGGTGCCCAGCTCCTCGCGCCACACCATGATGGCTTCGAAGGTCAGCGCGCTCTCGCACAGGCCGCGGATCATGGTGTCGCGGCCGGCCTCGATGCGCTTGGCGATGGCGATTTCGCCCTCGCGGGAGAGCAGCTCCACCGAGCCCATCTCGCGCAGATACATGCGCACCGGGTCGTCGGTGCGGTCGTAGGCGGCTTCCTTGGGGGTCTCGACGACCGCGGTCTCCTCGCGGACCGCGACTTCGCCGCCCTCGGCGTCTTCTTCCGCCTCGACGACGTTGACGCCCATCTCGGAGAGCATGGCCAGAGTGTCTTCGATGGCCTCAGAGGTCACTTCCTCGCTCGGCAGCACCTTGTTCAGCTCGTCCATGGTGACGTAGCCGCGGGCTTTCGCCTGCTTGATGAACTTCTTTACGCCGGCATCGGTCAGGTCGAGCAGCGGGCCGTCGCCGCCGGCGCCTTCATTGCCGCCCGTGGTGTCTGCTTCAGCCGTGGTCGTGCTCATCTAAATCTCCGAATTTCGCCCACGCCCCTCGTGCAAGGGGCGGGCCGAAGAATGTGAACGGCGTCCGGCGGGCCACTAAAGACCCTCCAACGCCCTAATCGTTCCAATCCCTGATCGCGCGTTTCAGTGCGTCGCGTTCTCCCTTAAGGCGCTCGAGGGTCTCCATAGCCGTACGATCGCCAAGGTCCCCCTTGGCGGCAGCTATAGCCTCGTCGAGCGCCGCCAGCCTCGAAAGGCGGGCGAAGGCTTGCGACCACTGCGACCTAGCGGCTTCGAGGGAGACATCCGATTTCAGGATGGGCGCGCCCGATGTCGCAGCGGCCCGGTCGATGTCTGTCAGAAGATTGCTAAACCCGCACGACGCCAGATGGCGTGTGACAGTCGGCGTGTCAAGATGTTCGGCCTCCAGCCGCAGGCGGATCACCTGCCGCATCAGGTCGGAAAGCGCCGGCTCCCCGAAGCCTTCGGCGCTCAAAGCGTCCTCCAGATGGTCATCCAGCACGCCAGGGTCGGCCAGAACGTATTTCGCGAGGGCGGCCGGGATGAGGTCGAGGCCATGGGCGAGACGTTTCGCCGCAGCCTTTCCCTGGGCGGTCGGCGGCTCAGGTCGCGGCTTGAAACGGTCGCCCGGGCGCCAGGGCCCGCGGGGTCGCGGCTCGAAGGCCGGCTGGAAGCCCGACTGGGGCGGCCGGGCGAAACTCTCGTCGAACCGCCGCAGCAGATCCTCGCGATAGGCCTGCTGCAGGTCCTTGTCGGCGATCAGGCCCGCAGCGTGGCGTAACCGGGACTTGAGACCGGCCCGGCGTTCCGGCGTGTCCAGGGGCTCGAGATCCCGCTCGCGGGTGAACAGGGCCTCGACGAAGGGGGTGGTGTCGGCCAGCTGGCCGCGCAGGGCGGCAGGGCCGTGCTCCCGCAGCACCTCATCCGGATCCTTGCCGCCCTCGACGATGGCGAACTGGAAGCTCTTCCCCGGCTTCAGCAGCGGCAGGGCCCGGTCGATGACCCGCGACGCCGCCTGACGGCCCGCGCGGTCGCCGTCCATGCACAGGGTCGGTTCGGGATGATGGCGCCAGAGCAGCTCCATCTGCTCCTCCGTGAGCGCCGTGCCCATGGCCGCCACCGCGGCGACGCCGGCCCGCTGGCAGGCGATGACGTCCATATAGCCTTCCACCACCGCCAGCGGCGGGGTCTCGCCGGAGGGGGCGGCGGCGATGATCTTGCGGGCCTCGGCCAGGCCGTAGAGGTTGTTCCCCTTGTGGAAGACGCTGGTCTCCGGGCCATTCAGGTATTTGGCGCGGGCCTGGGGATCCATGGCCCGGCCGCCGTATGACACCACCCGGCCCCGGCCATCGGCGATGGGGAAGATGATCCGGTCGCGGAACCGGTCATAGGGGGCCCCGCCCTCCTCCGGCGCGATCAGCAGGCCGGTCTCCACCAGCTCGCCGGGGCGGGCGCCCTTGGCCACCAGATAGTCCTTCAGCGCCGTGCGGCCATTGGGAGCATAGCCCAGGCGGAACCGCGCCCATTCCGTCTCCGGCAGGCCGCGGCGCTCCAGATAGGCCCGGGCCTCCCGGCCCACCGGGCGGCGCAGCTCGGCCTCGAACCACTGGGCGGCCAGCTCCAGCCATTCGGAAAGGCCCTGGCGGACCTTGTCCATCTCCGCGGCCCGGGGGTCCACCGCCGGCAGGGCCAGGCCGGCCTCCGCCGCCAGCCGCTCCACCGCCTCCACGAAGCTGAGACGTTCAGTCTCCTGCAGGAAAGCGATCAGGTCGCCGGTCTTGCCGGAGGAGAAGTCGAAGAACTGGCCCTTGTCGTCATTGACGTAGAAGGACGGGGTCTTCTCCTTGGTGAAGGGCGACAGGCCGACATATTCCCGGCCCTGCTTGCGCAGTTTCACCGTCTTGCCAATCACGTCGGATGGGCGAAGCCGGGACTTGATCTCGTCGAGGAAGCGTTCGTCGAAGCGCACGGCGGGAGCATAGCGAGTCGAGCGCAAAGATGCGCCCCTGCTGGGGGAGCTGGCGCGACGCGCCCGAGGGGGCTCATAGGGCTGTGGGCTTCAGCCCCCTCCGTCTCGCTGCTTCGCCGCGATCCACCTCCCCCAATTCGCGCTGCGCGCTGGGGGAGGACCTAGGACCGGGCGCCAGCCGCCAGCAATGCGTCCAGCTTGCCGAGCTGGCTCTCGTGGCCGGCGCGGGCGCGTTCGGTCCAGACCTCGTCGTGCATGGCGTCGAAGGTGAGGGTGAGCTTCACTCCGCCCGCGAACGCCGACAGCTCCACAACGGTGGCGACGTCATAGGGCGCCACCCCCGGCACGAAGTCGGTGAGGGTCCTGTAGGCGAGCCGATGCCGCGGCTGGACCTCGGTATAGGTGACCCGGCACTCGGTGGAGAGCGGCATGCCGGCCCCGGTCATGAACGCCACCTGCTCAGGCGCCGTGGCGGTCATCAGATAGACCAGTTGGCCGCCGGGCCTCAGGTCCAGCGCCGTCACGGTCACCGCGAACCCTTCCGGGCCCCACCAGGACTCGATCCCCGCCTTGGTGGTCCAGAGCGACCAGGCCTGCTCGAGGGTGGCGGCATAGGTGCGCTCAAGGCTGAACTGAGCGCGTGCGGCGGTTGATGCGGCCATCAGGAGGTCTCCTCAGGATCGTTGTCGGGCGTGGACCTGCGCGGCGGAAGCGCCGCGCCGAAGCGGTCGAGCCGGGCCTCCCAGTGGCGGCGATAGCCGGCCACCCAGGCCTCCAGCTGGTCGAAAGCGTCCTTGCGAAGCGAATAGAGCCGCCTCTGGCCATCCGGCCGCATCTGGACGATCCCCGCCTCGGCGAGGATCCGCAGGTGGCGCGAGACGCCGGACTGATGGATGTCCATCCGCTCGACGATATCCCCCACCGCGCACTCCCCCTGGCGCATCGCCTCGACGATGCGCAGGCGGGCCGGGTCGGCCAGGGCCTGGAAGAAGGCAGATTGCACAAGCATGCATATACATATATGCGCATATGCCTGGCCGTCAAGGCCGACCACCTGGGCCGACCAGCCGCCGTCCCGTCAGAACAGCTCGGGCTGCAGGCGTCTCAGGCGGGCGCCAAAACGGCGGGAGCCCTCAAGGGTGAAATGGCCGGCGTCGAAATAGAGGTACTGCCCCCCCGGCGTGAGCAGGTCGCAGGCGAGTTGCGCGCCGCATTGCGTTTCGAGCGTGCTGATATATCGGACGCCCGGCAGGCCACGGGCGAGAAAATAGGCCGCCAGCCGGTGGTCGAGCGCCACAAGTTCGCGCCGCTGAAATTGGCTGGCGAAGGCGTTGATGTCGGACGCGGTGGCGTAGTGGCGATTCTGGGCCTCTTTCGAGATGGCCAGTACGTCATCGGTGAACACCATCTTGGGACCGAACACGTAGATCGGCACGGAGGTGACCGTCCGCAGGCGGGTGATCATGTCGGCAAGGCCCGCCTCGTCATAGCCGCCCCAGTGATCGTGCAGGTAGACGGCGTCCGCCGCCCGCAGGTCCGGGCTGGTGAGGACGGCTTGCAGCCTTTGGGCGCAGAGCGGCGCGTCGGCCGGGCTGATCGGCTGATGGCCGAAATTGAAGCACTCGTGGAAAGACTCGATCAGCTTGATCCGGCCCGGATAGCCGTTCTCGTTCAGCGCATAGGCCAGGTCGTAGGCGTGGGAGTCCCCGACGATCAGCAGCTGCTTGCCGCCGGCGCCCCGAACCAGGGTGGTGTTCTTGCTTGGCAGGGCGATCCAGTAGCGGTTGCGCTCGGCGGTGAGCTGGTCCTGGGTGAGCATGGCGAACGGAAAGCGCTGTGGCAGGCCGTGACCGACGGCGACGGTGGCCAAGGCGCTGAGCAGCGCCGCGCCGCCCAGAGCCGCGCCGGCCAGGGCCGGTCGACCGCCCCGGTCCAGGAAGCCCCGGAAGCCCCGCTCAAGGATGGCCCAGCTCAGCCACCCGAGGACCAGGGAGGCGGCGACAATCCCGGCGGTGACGCCCGGGGTCAGCGCGACGCGCGAAATGCGCAGGAAGCTGACGATCGGCCAGTGCCAGAGATAGACCGAATAGGAGATCAGTCCGACGAAGACGAAAGGTCTCGTCGCCAGCAGCCGGCTGCCGAGGCTGGGGCCGAATTGCGGGGCCGCGAGGATCAGCGCCGCGCCGACGCAGGGGACGAGGGCCAGCACGCCGGGAAAGGGCGAGCGGCCGTTCAGGACCAGGGCGGCGGCCATGACGAGCAGCAATCCCAGGCCCGACAGGAGGTTGGCGATCCGCGGATTGGCCAGCCGCGGTTTTGAAAGCAGATGGGTCAGAGCTCCCAGGAGGAACTCGCCGGAGCGGCCGATCGGCAGGAAGTAGGATCCCTTCGAGTGGACCATGACGCCGTGCTGGTCATAGGCGACCGAGATCGCCACGGCCGCCGCCACCAGCCCGATGCGCAGCCCGGGCGTCCGTGGACGCAGGACCATCAGCAGCACCGCCGGCCAGAGGAGGTAGAACTGTTCCTCCAGGGACAGCGACCACACGTGCAGCAGCGGGAACGACGCGGCGTCCGGCGAGAAATAGCCGCCGGTGTGCAGCCAGAAGAACAGGTTCGCCGCGCCGAACGCCGACCAGACGCCGCTGGTGGCCAGGAGCTCATAGTCGCTGGGGACCAATAGCCAGTAGCCAATGGCCAGAGTGGCCAGGATCATCGCGAACAGGGCGGGCGCCAACCGCTTGGCGCGCCGGAGATAGAAGCTCCGATAGGTAAACCGCCCGCCGGCGGCCTGGGCGTCGATGAGGCCGGTGATCAGGAAACCGGAGATGACGAAGAAGACGTCAACCCCGACGAAGCCGCCGGGCAGGATCGGGACGCCGGCATGGTTGAGCACCACCAGCATGACGGCGATCGCGCGCAGGCCATCGATGTCGGCGCGGTAGGCGAGGTCCCGCGGGGCGTCGCCGGATCGGCGCGCGCTGAACAGCGCGAGCAGTGGATTTTGCATCAACGGGTCCGGGCGGCGGCGGTCTGGTTTGAAAGCGGCTCGACGAGGCGTAAACCACTATCGCGACACCACTGGGATCAACACACCCATTAATAGGTCAAAATCGCCAATTCAACAGCCAGGCCTGGGGGGCCCTGAATTGCGCCAGGCGGGCGGCGAACCGGCGCCCAGGTGCCTCAGCTTGTCCGGATTGCGCATCACATAGATGGCCTCCATCGTCCCCTCCGCCCCCGGCTGGAAGGCGATGGTGGTGGGACCGTCGTCCTGGATCATCACGAAGCCCGGATAGCCGTTGATGCGGACGGGACGGATCTCGCCGCGCACCAGGCCCTCATGGCGCCAGGCCAGGCCCTTGAGCAGCCCGATGATGTCCTCCGGCCCGCATAGCTTGCGCATGGCCGCGGAGCGCTTGCCGCCGCCATCGGTGATCATCACCGCATCCTTGGCCAGCAGGGTGGAAAGCGTCGCCATGTCGCCCTGGGCCGCTGCCGCCACGAAGGCGGTGGTGAGCCGGGCGGCCTCGTCCTGGCTGACGGCGAAACGCGGGCGGGCGTCCTGGACGTGGGCGCGGGCCCGAACCGCCAGCTGGCGCACGGCGGCCTCATTGCGGCCCAGGGTCTCGGCGACCTCGGCATAGTCCTCGTCGAACACGTCGTGCAGCAGGAACACCGCCCGCTCGAGGGGCGACAATCGCTCCAGGGCCAGGAGGAAGGCCACGGAGATATCCTCCGCCCGCTCCACCGGATCGATGCTCATCTCCTCGATCAGCGGCTCTGGCAGCCAGGGGCCCCGATAGGCCTCTCGCTGGGCCTTCGCGGCCCGCAGCCGGTCAATGGCCAGCCGGCTGGTGGCGCGCACCAGCCAGGCGGCGGGATCGGCGACCTCGTCGCCCGCCCGGGTCCAGCGCAGCCAGGCGTCCTGCACCACGTCCTCCGCCTCGGCCACCGAGCCCAGCATCCGGTAGGCCAGGCGCTTCAGCCGGGGCCGCTGGGCTTCGAAGGCCTGGATGTCGCCGGCGGGGGTCATGGTCAGGCCGCTTCGGCAAGATGCGCGACGGGGGTCGGCTGGCCCGCCACGGTCACCCGGGAGCAGGCCTTGCCGTAACCCAGGGCGTATTTGAGGGTCGGATACATGCGGGCCGTGGTGATCGACAGGCTGATGGCCACCAGACCCTTATCACCCCAGCGCCGGACGATCTCGTCCCGCAAGGGGTCGGCCGTCTCCATGTCGCGGGCCAGGCTCGCCCGGGCGAAGCGCCAGGCGAGCGCGGCGGCCTGCCCCATGGCGGCCTCGTCCCCCGCCAGGATGGCGCGCAGGATGGCGGGATCCACACCCTGGGCGGCGGCGAGATCCACGCCGATCTGGGTGCAGGGGCCGCAGTCCTCGGTGAGGGTCCCGGCGATCCCGGCCGCGGCGAGCGCCTCAGAGGGGGCGGCCTTGCGGTCCACCAGCTGGGTGACGAAGCCGAACTTCAGGAAGGTCGACGGGCTGACGGCCAAGAGGCGGCGCATATAGCTGGCGTCATAGTCGAACTGCCGCTCCATCTTGCCGATCTGGCGGCCAAGCAGGGCTTTCAGCATCTCACATCTCCATCGTGCGGGGGCGGGCGAACCAGGCGATCGTCACCGTCGCCAGGGCGGTGAGATAGACGCCGGGAAGATCGCGGATCATGTCGGCCCAGCCGCTCCTGGAGCAGCTGGCGTCAAACACATGGATACCGGCATGGGCGGTCAGGAACACCGCGCCGGCCACCAGGGCCGGCCAGCCCTGGCGGGGCCGGGCCGCGAACCAGGCCAGGCCCAGGGTGGCCGTCAGGTAGGCGACGCCGATGTCTCGCACGAAATGGGGGTTGAAGGCCCCGGTGGAGGGCACGCCGGGCACGGTGTTGTACCAGGCGAAGGGCCCGAACAGCATGAAGAGGCCGTTCAGCCCCATGATCAGGGCCAGGACCGCGGCCAGGATGCGCAGCATGTGAAATCTCCGACGTTCATCCCCTAGGACGCGGCGGAGGCTTCAGCTGTGACATGCCGGCCGGCAGTTTCCGACGCCGTCATGCCCGGGCTTGTCCCGAGGATGACGATTGAGGGAGGTGGTGACCCGCCTCAGCTGAGCCCAGCCAGCCATCCGGGGAACTCGGAGATCGAGGCCAGCTCTGCGAAGCGGGGATGGCCTTGCGGGGCCTCGGCCACCTCATGGGCCCAGACCAGGGGATAGGGCACATGGGCGGCCCAGGCGCCGGCCTCCAGAGCCGGCAGGATGTCGGAGCGCATGGAGTTGCCGCACATGGCCGCCTCCCCCGCCCCGGTGCCATGGCGGGAAAAGGCCCGCTGATAGGTGGCGGCGTCCTTCTCGCTGACGATCTCTATGGCCGCGAACAGCTCGCCAAGGCCCGAGGCGGCCAGCTTCTGCTCCTGATGCCAGAGGTCGCCCTTGGTGATCAGCACCAGACGATAGCGGGTGGACAGCTCCGCCAGGGCGGCCTCGACCCCGGGCAGCGGCTCCACGGGATGGGTCAGCATCTCGCGGCCGGCGGCCAGGATCTCGCGCACCACCGCGGCCGGCGCCTCGCCCCCCATGATCTCCACGGCGGTCTCGATCATCGACAGGGTGAAGCCCTTCACGCCATAGCCATAGAGGGCGAGGTTGCGCCGCTCCACCTCCGCCAGGCGGGCCTCCAGGACCGGCCGGTCCCCGTGCGGGGACAGCAGGTCGTAGAACCGGTCCTGAGTCAGCCGGAACACGGTTTCGTTGTGCCAAAGGGTGTCATCGGCGTCGAGGCCGACCGTGGTGATGGTCATGCCGCGCTCATAGCAAGCAAGCCGGGGCCGATGCAGCCCAAACCTTGGGCGCCGGAGCATTTCCGGGCCCGGGCGGGCGCCCCTTCGCACGACCGTCAAGGAACCTGCGCCAAGTGATCGCCGTTCATTTGGCGGATTCGGACTGAGGCGCATGGCGACAACAGGACTTCGCGGCCGGGTCGGCGCGGGTCTGCGACGGCTGGGCCGCTGGCTGAGCGGAAACGCCCTGGCCGCCGCCGAGGCCGACGCCATGGCCGCCCAGGCGCGGCTGCGGGAGGCCATCGACCTGCTCCCCGAGGGGGTGGTGTTTCTGGACGCCGAGGGCCGCTACCGCCTGTGGAACAAGCGCTATGCCGAGATCTATCATCGCTCCGCCGACCTGTTCGCCCCAGGGGCGCGGCTGGCCGACACCCTGCGGGTGGGGGTGGCGCGGGGGGACTATCCCGACGCCATCGGCCGCGAGGAGGCCTGGCTGGCCGAACGCCTGGACAAGCTGCTGAACCCCACCGGCGAGCGGCATGAGCAGAAGATCTCCGACGGCCGCTGGCTGATGATCGAGGAGCGCCGCACCTCCGACGGCGGCGTGATCGGGCTGCGGGTGGATATCACCGAGATGAAGCGCCAGGCCGAGGCCCTGGCCGACGCCCTGCATCGGGTCGAGGCGGCGAGCTGGGCCAAGACCGAGTTCCTGGCCGATATGAGCCATGAACTGCGCACCCCTCTCAACGGGGTGATGGGCCTGGCCCAGGCCCTGTCGGGCACCCGCCTGACCGCGGTCCAGGCGGGACTGGTGGCGGAGATCCTCGCCTCGGCGGGGCGCCTGGACGATCTGGCCAATGGCCTCCTGGACTATGGGGATGCGGCCCGGGCGGCAGACACCGGGCCCGCGGCGCCCGTTCGGGCCGGGGCGGAGACGACGCCGCTTCGGGTCCTGGCCGCGGACGACAATCCCACCAACCGCAAGGTGGTGGAGCTGATGCTGGGCGCCGCGGGCGCCGAAGTGGTGAGCGTGGAGAACGGGGCAGATGCGGTGGCGGCCTGGCGGGGCGGAGCCTTCGATGTGGTGCTGATGGACCTGCGCATGCCGGTGATGGACGGCCTGGCCGCCATCGCGGCGATCCGCAAGGCCGAGGCCCCGGGCCTGCCCCGCGCGCCGATCATCGTCATCAGCGCCAACACCTCCCCGAACGACCGTGCGGCCTCGACCGAGGCCGGCGCAGACCGACACATCGGCAAGCCGCTTCGAGCCGAGGAACTGTTCGCAGCGATCTCGGAGGTGCTTGAAGGTTAAGCCGCGCAGGCCTTGTGCGGCTTGGTGACCCGCTCTGTCGACGCGGGATACTTGGCCAGCAGGGCGGCGGGCCGGATGGGGCGGGGCGAGAAGTTCCCGCCGCAATTGGGGCAGACGCCCCCCAGCCGGGTCTCCACGCAGTCGGCGCAAAAGGTGCACTCGAAGGTGCAGATGCGGGCGTCCGGGCTATCGGGGGCCAGGTCGCGGTCACAGCATTCGCAGTTGGGGCGCAGGGCGAGCATGGGGAGTTCCTGATTGAGACAGCCTTAGTCTGCCGACGCGCGGCTGCGTCTGATATGACAAACTTCCCTCGATTACCGCCAGCGCCTAGTGCCCGGCGCCGTCGCCGGTGAGGGTCACGGGCCCAGACGCCCCGGTGATGTCGAGGAGGATCAGTGGCCGGATCCCTTCAGACACCGGCACATCCACCCTCAGGACGCGGTACAGCGCCCGCAGCTCCGCCGCGCGGGGATGGATCACCCGCAGGTCGGTGAAGCTGGCGCCGTGCGGCGAGGTGGCGGCGGGCTGCGGGGTGTCGCCCCAGTCGATGAAGAAGGGCACGAGGCCTCCGAACGGATGGCCTCCGATCTCGAGGGTGCGCCATTGCAGCAGGTTTCCGTCCGCTGTGCGCCGCGAACCCGGGATCGGACCTGTGGCGGTGAACCCGGCCTGACGCGCGGCGGCGGCCACCGCCTCCAGGTCGCTGGTGGCGACGGCGAAGGTGCGGATGTCCAGCCCCGGCAGGGCCTGAAGGTCGCGGGCGAAGGGGGTGGCGGGCGGCTGGCCGGGCGCGGGCGCGATCACCTCCAGATAGGTCCGCCCGCCCAGGGACATCAGCCGGTTGGCGGTGCCTCGGCCGGGATGGACGCCGCCGAAGGCCGGGGTGACGCCGGTGAGCTGCGCCATGGCCCGACCGCCCGCATCGAGGTCCGACGCCCCCACCATGACATGATCGATCATCCTGGCCACCTCCGCTGCATCTGCCTGCGGCCCCGCCGCCAGCGCGGCCCATCCGATGGCCAGGGCGGTGATCCAGCCGCTGACCCCGCCTCGCCTATTCACCGAAGCCCGCCCCAGGGGTCACCGGCGCCAGGCACAGCAGACGGGAATCGGCGACCCCGGCAGTGCGGTGCTTGACGAATTCCCGGTACTCGGGATCCCGCACCATCTCGATGAACGCCGCCGGACTGGGATATTCGGCGATGAAGGCCAGATCCCAGGCCTCGTCCTGCGGACCGGTGACCATCACCTGCGGCTTGCCGGCCCAGATCTGCCGGCCGCCCACCCGGGCGAAGATCCCGGCGCTGGTGCGGCCATAGGCCCGGTAGGCGTCCAAGCCGGTCTTGCCCTGGCCTTGATCGGGGTGATCGGCGGGGTAGTCGGCCAGCGGCCGGAGCTTGATAAGATTGAGCATCTGGACCGGGGCGTCGTTTGGTAGCCCCTTGAACTGGGTCCACGCTTCGCGATCGGGATCAATATAGCTCATGGAAACACCCGCTCATCCCGGCGAATGCCGGGACCCAGATCATATAACTCATTGCCAATCGACGTCGCACAAGGGACAGCGGGGCCGTCACAGCACTATGGGATCTGGGTCCCGGCATTCGCCGGGATGAGCGGTGGTGAGGCGCGAGCCTGAAATGAAATGGTTGGCCATCGAACCCGCCGTGGCGGTGATGCTCTGCCTCGTCATCGGCGCCGGCGCGGGGCTGAATCCACAGAAGGTGCGTCACGCGGACAAGATCACCGTGACTTGGCGGGGAAAGCCGGTCTTTATCCGCCCCGCACCTGAAGGATCCTCCACGCCGCATTGACCCTGCGGGCGCGACTCATTAGGTACGCGGCCGTTTGCTTGGCGGGTCCGTCCCGCCCCCTGCCCCACAACCGGAGACCCCGATCATGAGCGAGCTGCTGCCTGGGGTGACCGGCGTGCTGGTCCTGGCCGACGGGACCGTGCTGCAGGGGATTGGCGTGGGGGCCGTCGGATCTGCGGTGGGCGAGGTGTGCTTCAACACCGCCATGACCGGCTACCAGGAGATCCTCACCGACCCCTCCTACATGGCCCAGATCGTCGCCTTCACCTTCCCCCATATCGGCAATGTGGGGACCAACCTGGAAGACCTGGAGCAGATGTCGGGCTCCGCCGAGACCGCGGCGCGGGGCGCCATCTTCCGCGATGTCCCGACGGCCCCTGCCAACTGGCGGGCCGATTCGGATCTGGCGGGGTGGATGAGCCGTCGCGGCGTCATCGGTCTGGCCGGCGTCGACACCCGCGCGCTCACCCGGGTGATCCGCGAGACCGGCATGCCGCACGGCGTCATCGCCCACGACCCCGACGGGAAGTTCGACCTCGCCGACCTGGCCCGGCAGGCGCGGGAATGGAGCGGCCTCGTCGGCCTCGACCTGGCCAAGGACGCCTCCTGCCTGCAGCCCTTCACCTATGAGGAAGGTCTCTATGACTGGCCGGAAGGCTACGCCAGGCCGGGAACGACCAAGTACGAGGTCGTGGTTGTCGACTACGGGGTGAAGCGCAACATTCTGCGCGCCCTGACCTCCATCGGGGCGCGGGTGACCGTGGTGCCGGCCAAGACCACCGCCGAGGCGATCCTGGCCCGCAAGCCGGACGGGGTGATGCTGTCCAATGGCCCCGGCGATCCGGCGGCCACCGGCGAATACGCTGTGCCCGAGATCCGCAAGCTGGTGGAGTCGGGCGTGCCGGTGTTCGGCATCTGCCTGGGCCACCAGATGATGGCCCTCGCCCTGGGCGCCCAGACCATGAAGATGGAGCAGGGCCACCACGGGGCGAACCACCCGGTGAAGGACCTCACGACGGGCAAGGTGGAGATCGTCTCCATGAACCATGGCTTCACCGTGGATCGCGACACCCTGCCAACGGGCGTTGTGGAGACCCATGTCTCGCTGTTCGACGGCACAAACGCCGGCCTGGCCCTGGAAGGCCGCGCCGTGTTCTCCGTGCAGCACCACCCTGAGGCGTCGCCCGGGCCGACCGACTCACTCTACTTGTTCGAGCGTTTC
>Ga0265327_10002307_pt1 | contig 20397 bp, 20 predicted proteins | sample 41621metaG_FD_202089 | JGI IMG/M metagenome (GOLD analysis project Ga0265327, IMG submission 202089) | Rhizosphere microbial communities from Carex aquatilis grown in University of Washington, Seatle, WA, United States - 4-16-21 metaG | ecosystem: Host-associated > Plants > Roots > Rhizosphere...
GGCGTTTCGTTCCGGATCACCGGCCCCGAGCGGGTCGCAGTGACCGGACCCAACGGGTCCGGCAAGACCAGCCTGATCCGGCTGGCGACGGGGGAGCTGGCGCCCAACGACGGTCGGGTGACCCTTGGGGCGACCGCGGCCCTGATGGACCAGCAGACCGCCATGTTGCGGGCCGACGAGACCCTGACGGCGGCGTTCCGGCGGCTCAATCCGGAAGCTTCGGAGAACGCGGCCCGGGCGGCGCTGGCCAGGTTCCTGTTCCGCAGCGTGGCGGCGGACAAGCAGGTGGGATCGCTCAGCGGCGGGGAGCGCCTGCGGGCGGCCCTGGCCTGTGTGCTGATGTCGGTGCGCCCGCCGCAGCTGCTGATCCTGGACGAGCCCACCAACCATCTGGACCTGGACTCTATCGAAGCGATCGAGGCCGCCCTGGCCGGCTATGACGGCGCCTTGCTGGTGGTGAGCCACGACCGCGACTTCCTGGCCGCCATCGGGATCGAGCGTGAGGTGCGACTGGGTTGGGGATAGGTCCTCCCCCCTTGGGGAAGGGGACCGCGAAGCGGTGGAGGGGGCTGGAGCCCACAGCCCTACGAGCCCCCTCCGGCGCTTCGCGCCACCTCCCCCAAGAGGGGAGGACCTTGCTCTATGCCGCCTTCTTCACGACCCGGAATACGGCGTTGGCCCGGGCGCAGGGCTCGCCGTCGGCGGTGACGAAGGCTTGGGCGAAGCAGAGGGTGGCGCCGGGTTTGACGAACATGGTGTCAAACTCCAGCCATTGGCCGATCCGCGCCGTCCCGATGAAGTCCAGGGTCAGGTTGACGGTCACCAGGCTGGCCCCGTCCCCCAGCCGGCGGCCGCAGGACAGGCCCATGGCGTTGTCGGCCAGCGCGCTGATCAGCCCGCCGTGGACGAAGCCGCGACTGTTGGTGTGGGCGGCCGTGGCCTCCAGGCCGATCACCACCGCCCCCTCGGTCTTGCGGCTGTAGAGCGGCTCCCAGGGCTCGGTGAGCGGGCTCTGGCGATCGTGGCGCTCGAAACCCGCAGGCAGGGTCTGGGCCTCCATCATGCCGCCCCCGTCAGGCGGTGGAGGCTCTCCAGGGTCTGGGCGCAGGCCCGCGCGGCCTCGGCGCCCTTCTGGACGAAATGCTCCTGGAAGAACCGCCGATGGGTCTCGTGCTCGTGGAAGGCGTGCGGGGTCAGCACCACCGAGAAGATCGGGATCTCGGTGGCGAGCTGCACCTGCATCAGCCCCTGGACGACCGTGGAGGCCACGAAGTCGTGGCGGTAGATGCCGCCGTCCACCACCAGGGCCGCGGCCACCACGGCGGCGTATTTCGCCGTACGGGCCAGGGTCTGGGCGTGGAGGGGGATTTCGAAGGCCCCGGGGGTCTCGAAGACGTCGATCATCGATTCCGGAAAGCCCAGCTTCGCCATCTCGGCCACGAAGCCCTCCCGGGCCTTGTCGACGATATGGCTGTGCCAGCCCGCCTGCACGAAGGCGATCCGGGCGGGCCGATAGGCGCCGGTGGCGGTCTTAAGTTCGTAGGATACTTGGGTCATGGGTCTCATCTCCCTGGGTGAGCAGCCACGACTCAGGGAGACACCCTCAGACAGACTCTCGACCCGAAACCGGGACGGCGACCGCCTTCAAGTGGTTCTCATAACCGGACTCTAACCGTCGGCCCCGGGATCGCACCGGTGTCTGCTGTCCCCGACAGCCTTGCGGCTGACGGGCGCCCGCGGGCTCGTGCATCGGGTTCCGAAGAACACCTCCGCCATTACCGCCGGTGGGGACTTTCACCCCGCCCTGAGAACGCGCATCGCCGGAAAGGCCCGACGATGGGGTCAGGCTAAGCCCAGGGCGCCGGATCAAACAAGTGTTTTAATCCGGACCTCGACGATTTGTGATCGCCCGATCAGGGCCAGATGGCGTTGAGCAGATCCGCCAGCCGCTTGCCCGCCTTGGCCAGCTGGGCCGCCTGGAGGGTCCTGAGGTCCGTGCTGTAGGTCGCGGGCTTGGCGGTCACCGGCCACTGCTGGACGGGCTTCTGGCGCACGATGAAGGACGCCTGCGGGCCGAAGGCGAGGCCCGCGAACGCCTGGTGTGACGCCATCACCGTGTCGGTGGCCCAGGCCTGCGGCCAGGTCATCGGGTCCCCTGGGGTGGCCGGGACCTGACGGGCGGCGTCCAGCAGGACCGGGCCTGGGGTGGTCCCCAGGCTGGTGAGAATACCGTCCCACTGGCTGTGCAGATTGCCGCCGCTGATCCTGATGCTGTTGCCGCCCTGGGTCTTGAACCCGGAGATGTCGCCGCCAGCCGCGTCGGGATCCACCAGCGCGCCCGTGGCCGGATCGAGATAGACCGCGCCCACATGCAGGGGCTGGTGGATGTCGCCCGCAAAGTGGGCAAGCAGCAGCAGGGCCTCCTTGTGGTCCTTGATGTCGAAGGGCGCCGGGACCGGCTTGTCCTGAAGCCGCAGGATCGCCGCCTCGATGGCGTGGGGCACGTCATGGTCGTTCGTGCCGGCCAGGCCCAGCTGGTAGTGGTCGTGCTGCACGGCGACGTCGGCGAAATGGTATTTCGCGTTGCAGGGGCGACCGGGATCGTCATCGACGCACTGGCCCCAGTTCCGCCGGGCATAGTCCACCATGCGGGCCTTGCCGGCCTTGGTCTCGAAGACCTTGCACCAGGTGGCGAACTGCGGATCGGCTGTATAGGCGAACTTGCCGTTGACCTTGCCGACCCCGCGGGCGCAGTCCGGCCAGGTCGCCGCCACCTGCAGGCTATAGCCAAGGTCGTGCTTGACCTTGGCCCGGGCGGTGTCAGTGAGCAGCTGGTCGGCGATCGCGCCCACCAGCTGGTGGCCCTGGGATCCCCAGGCCAGGGCGGAGCCGGACCAGCCCACGGTCGCCAGCGCCATGATCGCCGCAATGAAATGCTTCATCCCACGACCCCAAGTTCGCGCGCGGGCGTCCGCCTGTGGCGACCTGGCAAGACCCATGCGCCCCGCAGGACGGGAGCTTAAGCCCGGATCGGGATCCGACCTAGCGGCGAAGTTGTGGGTCGCACATGTTCACGCCGGATCGGAGGCGGCGCGTCAGGCCCGCTTGTTCAGGGTGATGGAGGTGGCCGCGTTCACCGCGCTGGCCGTGGCGCCCGGACCATAGCCGATGGCCGAGGAGCGCTGGGCGGCGACCTCATTGGCGATGGCGCGAACCAGGCCTTCGGTGACCGTCTTGGCGGCCTCCAGCGCCCGGCCCTGACGGGCAAGGACGGCGTCAAAGGCTTCCGTGGCCCGGATCAGCCGGGTCCGCAGGGCCAGGGGCGCGCCGGAGACCAGGCCGGGATTGGCGCGGATGCGCGCCGATTCATGACGGTACAGATTGGCCAGCCGGGAGGTCTCTTCCAGATGAACCGCGGCGTCCTGGGGCCGGCGCTGTTCGAAGGCCTGGGCCTCCAGGGCGATCAGCTCGGTCAGGCGCTCGGTGAGGCCAATCATCTGCTGGGCCCGCTCAGAGGCGTTGGCGGCGGTCAGGGTCATGGGCGATGTCCTAGTTCAGGCCTTGGAGTTTCAGCATTTCCTTCTGGACGGCGGAGGCCAGGCCGATGCCGCCGGACTTCACCACCTGCTTGGCCATGGCGTCCGTCATGAAGGATTTGAAGGCGTCCTCGCCGGGGCCGCCGCCGAAGGGGGCGGAGGTGTTCACGTCCTTGAACATCTGGCCGAGCATCACCGACATGAAGGAGGCCTCGAAGTCCTTGGACGACTTGGCGATGGCGGCGCGCTTGGCGGTCTCGGCGGCGGACGGGGTGACGGTGTCGCCGGCTGCGAGCGCGGCGGGCCGCGGGCCGGTGGCGGGCGGCGGCGGCATAAGCAGAGAGACCGGTGCGGTGGCGGCGGCGAGGTCGGCCATCACATCACCTCGATTTCGGCCTGGAGGGCGCCGGAGGCCTTGATGGCCTGGAGGATGGAGATCATGTCGCGGGGGGTGACCCCCAGGGCGTTCAGGCCGGAAACCAGGCTGGCCAGAGACGCGCCGTTCTTCAGCTGGATCAGCTGCTTGCCCTTCTCCTCGTCCACCTGGACCTGGGACTGGGGAACGACCTTGGTGGTTCCGCCCTGGCTGAAGGGCAGGGGCTGGCTCACCGCCGGGCTCTCGGAGACCCGGATGGTGAGGTTGCCCTGGGCGATGGCCACGGTGGAGATGCGGACGTTCTCGCCCATGACGATCACGCCGGCGACCTCGTCGATCACCACCTTAGCCGGCTCGTCGGTCTCCACCGCCAGGTTCTCCATGTCGGAGACAAAGCCCACCATGCTCTGGCCGGCCGGCGGCTGGACGGTGACGATGGTGGGGTTATCGGCCCGGGCGCAGCCGGGATATTTCGCATTGATCACCTCGGCGATGCGCCGCGAGGTGGTGAAGTCCGGATTGCGCAGCGTCAGGCGCAGCTGAGCCATGCTGGCCAGCTGGAAGCCCACCTCCCGTTCGACGATTGCGCCGGAGGCGATGCGGCCGGCGGTGGGTACGCCCTTGGAGACCGAGGTGCCCGACGCGCCGGAGGCGGAGACCGAGCCGGTCTGCACCGTGCCCTGGCTGACCGCATAGGCCTGGCCATCGGGGCCCAGCAGGGTGGTGGCCACCAGGGTGCCGCCCTGCAGGCTCTTGGCGTCACCCATGGCCGAGACGGTGACGTCGATCGGAGAGCCCGCCGCCACGAAAGGCGGCAGCTTGGCGGTGACCATCACCGCGGCGACATTCTTGGTGTTGAGGGTGGCGTCCCGGGTGTTGACCCCCAGGCGCTCCATCATCGCCTCGAGGCTCTGCTTGGTGAAGGCGGCGTTGCGCAGGCTGTCGCCGGTGCCGTTCAGGCCCATCACTAGGCCGTAGCCCACCAGGGGGTTGTCGCGGACCCCCTCGAACTCGACGATGTCCTTGATCCGCGATTTGGCGAAGCTCGGCCCGGCGGCCAGGGCGGCGGCGAGGAAGGCGATACTGAACAGGCGGATCGATCGACGCATGAGGCCCTACGGCTGACGAGACTTTGAGTCGCACCCCGCTATGCGACAGTCGTGCCAACGACTTTTTGGCGAAAAGATCAATAAATACAGATGATGGAGCGGGGGCGTGGTCGGCGCCAGATGGGGCCCCGGCAGTTCTTGCCCGGCATTAACCATACCCTAAGCTTCGGCTCGGCATGGTCCCCCATGAAGACGCTTAGGAGTGTGGTTCGACCATGAAAGTGGGCGGCGCCAACGGGATCGGATCTGCGGGTGGCCCGGGACGGGCGCGTCCGACAGGCGGCGGGCAGGGGTTCAGCATCCCCACGCCTGGAGCGGCCCAGGGGCCGGCGCAAGTGTCGCGGGCCGTGTCGGTATCGGGTGTGGCGAGCCTCGATGCTCTCCTGGCCCTGCAGGATGTCGGCGGGCCCCTGGAACGCCGCAAGCGCGCGGTGCGCCGGGCCGGGCGAATCCTTGATGTGCTCGACGAGGTCAAGCTTGGCCTTCTGTCGGGCGAGGTCACCACCAACGATCTGATGCGACTGCAATCGGCGGTGCGCGACCAGCGCGAAGCCACCGAGGATCCGCATCTTGAAGGCGTTCTGAACGAAATCGAGACCCGCGCGGCGGTTGAACTCGCCAAGCTTGAGCGGGGAAAAAATGTGTCCTGAACGCGCGCGGCGAGCGAGGGCGATTGCAGCCCTCGATTGGTTTGCTATAAGCCCTTCGCGTGTCTACGGGGCGTACTCTCCAGGGGGCGTGAGGCGTTTATGACAACAGCCGCTGTGTTGGCTGACAAGCCGGAATACCGTCCTTCCGAGGACGAGGAATTTATGAACGAGCGTCAGCTTGAGTATTTCAAGCAGAAGCTCATCAATTGGAAAGAAGATATCTTGCGGGAATCCCGCGAGACTCTTGTCCATCTCCAGGCCGAAACCGAAAATCATCCTGATCTGGCCGACCGAGCGACTTCGGAGACTGATCGGGCATTGGAGCTTCGGACCCGGGATCGCCAGCGCAAGTTGATTTCCAAGATCGACGAAGCGATGCGCCGGATTGAGGACGGCACCTACGGCTACTGCGAAGAGACCGGCGAGCCTATCGGCGTCGCGCGACTCGACGCCCGGCCGATCGCCACCCTCAGCCTGGAAGCCCAGGAACGCCACGAGCGCCGGGAACGGGTTCACCGGGACGACTGAGTCGTTGCGGGCCTGAGCGCCGGAGGATCGGGTCTGCTGCGTCATCGGGGCGCGTGCGGACCCGCGTCTGCCGTCGCCTGAGGCGCCCGCACGAACGGGATCGTGCAGAACTTCGTAAGACTTGCCAGGTCCAATAGCCGGGAGCAGACTTCGCTCTCAAAGGCCCTACGCCGGCGAGCTGGCGGGAGGGCCTTTTTGATTCTGGAGGTTCGTAACTGTCCATGACGGGCAACAGGACATCCCATATCCGCCTCACCTCGCACCCGGGGACCGGGTCTGCGAGCCGCTTTCCCATCCACTGGGACGCCCCCACGGCGCAGGCGCGGGGGCCGGTGATCGCCACGGCCAACGCCGGCGCAGACCGCAACGCCATCGGCGCCCATGGCGGCGCCTATTCGGTCTACCGCGCGCTCGCCATCTCGGCCGGGGCGCTGGATCCCCTGGTGCGGCCGGAGCTCACCAACACCTATCCCATGGCCCTGCTGGGACCCCACCCTCAGTGGAGTGAGCCGGGCAAGATCGTCTCGCTGGATCCCTGGGGGCACCGGGTGGCGGCGGATTTCGCGGCCGAGATCGCCGAGGGGGTCGATATCCGCCCCACCATCGCGGTGACCAAGGCCCGGCTCACCTTGCCTGAGATCGCCGAGGCCATCGGCGCCGGGCGATTGAAGATCGACGGCAAGATCGTCCACGAGGCCGGGGACGTGGCGGTGACCAAGGCCGCCCTGGATCCGGTCTGGCATCTGCCCGGGGTCGCCGCGCGGTTCGGGATCGACGAACAACTGCTGCGCCGGACCCTGTTCGAACAGACCGGCGGCATGTATCCCGAGCTGGTCACCCGGCCGGACCTGCAGCTGTTCCTGCCCCCGATCGGCGGGATCACGCTCTACATCTTCGGCGACCCGGCCTTCATCGGCGACGCCGGCTACAAGCTGACCTGCCGGGTGCACGACGAGTGCAATGGCTCGGACGTATTCGGGTCGGACATCTGCACCTGCCGGCCCTATCTGACCCACGGGATCGAGGAATGCGTCCGTGGCGCCCAGGCGGGCGGGGCGGGCCTGATCGTCTACAACCGCAAGGAAGGCCGCGCGCTGGGGGAGGTGACCAAGTTCCTGGTCTATAACGCCCGCAAGCGCCAGCCGGGGGGCGACCAGGCCGCCACCTATTTCGAGCGCACCGAATGCGTGGCCGGGGTCCAGGACGCCCGGTTCCAGCAGCTGATGCCCGATGTGCTGCACTGGCTGGGGATCCGGCGGATCGACCGGTTCCTCTCCATGTCCAACATGAAGTACGACGCCCTGGTGGACGGGGGGATCGAGATCGGCGAACGGGTTCCGATCCCCGCCGGCCTGGTGCCCCCGGACGCCGCGGTGGAGATCGAAGCCAAGAAGGCCGCCGGCTATTTCACGCCGGAAGCCCCGCCGTCCGAGGCCGACCTGACCCGGGTGGTCGGGCGCGACCTCGAGGAATTTTGAGACCCTTTGGCCGGGCAGGGCGTGATGGCTGAGGGGCCGGTGAGCGCTGAGCGCAAGGCGGCGCAAAGCCTGCTCTCCGCTGCGGCCGTGCGGGCGCGAGGCCACGAGGTGCTGGCCGCCGGCCTGCGGGGTGACCTGACCCACTGGCGCGTGGATCTCGACCTGTTGCCGGCCACCGCGGACCTGGTGGCGCAGGTGGTGCGCGACAACTATCCCGACCTCAAGGTCCCCTTCCATGCCCGCTGGCGGCACTTTGTGGTGGCCGGGCGAGACCTGTGGGCGGAGCGCAGCTCTGCGCGCGCCTGGCGCGATCGCGCCGAGGCGGGGCGTGCGGCCTTCGACCTGGCGATCTGCTCGGTGCTGCTGGACGCCGGGGCGGGGATGGGCTGGCGCTACGCGGATGCGGCGACCGGCGCGGTGCTGGCCCGCTCGGAGGGCCTGGGGATCGCCTCCCTGAGGCTGTTCGAATCCGGCGCCCTGTCGGCCGATCCCGCCGATCCCTTGCGGGCGGACGCCCTGGGACGGGCGGATGCGGCTCTGCTGGCGGAGGCCTTCCAGGTCACGGACGCCAATCCGCTCATCGGGCTCGAGGGGCGGGCGGCCCTGTTGCGGCGGCTGGGGGAGGCCGTGGGGCGTCCCGGGGATCTGTTCGACGTCATGGCGGCCCGGGCGGTCGGGGGCCGCCTGCCGGCGCCGGTGATCCTTGAGGTGCTGCTGGAGGCCCTGGGGCCGATCTGGCCGGGGCGGATGAGCCTGGGCGGCCTGTCGCTGGGGGACTGCTGGCGGCATCCGGCGATCCGCCGCGACGACGCCACCAACGGCCTGGTTCCGCTGCACAAGCTTTCCCAATGGCTGGCCTATTCGCTGATCGAGCCCCTGGAGGCTGCGGGTGTCGCGGTCACCGAGGTGGACGGGCTGACGGGCCTGGCGGAGTACCGCAATGGCGGCCTGTTGGTGGACTGCGGCGCCCTGATCCTGCGCGACCCCGCCGATGCGCCCCGCGCCCATCCGGTGGAGGGCGAACTGGTGGTGGGGTGGCGGGCCATGACCGTGGCCCTGCTGGACCGCCTGGCCCCGCTGGTGCGCGAACGCCTGGGGGTGGAGGCGCAGGCCTTTCCCCTGGCGCGGATGCTGGAAGGCGGCTCCTGGGCGGCGGGGCGCAGGATCGCCCGCAGCCTGAGGGCGGACGGCGGATCGCCAATCACGGTGATCAGCGACGGCACGGTGTTCTGAGGGAGAGCCCATGAAGGGCGTCACGATCGTCGACCACCCATTGGTGCAGCACAAGCTGACCCTGATGCGGAAAAAGGACACATCTACAAAGAGTTTTCGCGAACTCCTCACCGAGATTGGCGGGCTGCTCTGCTATGAGGTCACCCGCGACCTGCCCCTGCATATGGTGGAGATCGAGACTCCGCTGGCGACCATGAGCTCGCCCGAACTGGCCGGGAAGAAGCTGGTCTTCGCGCCGATCCTGCGGTCCGGCATGGGCATGCTGGAGGGCATGCTGCACCTGGCGCCCGCCGCTCGGATCGCCCATGTGGGCCTCTATCGCGACCCCGCGACCCTGGCCTGCGTCGAATACTACTTCAAGGCGCCCACCGACCTGGCCGACCGGCTGGTGGTGGTGATCGACCCCATGCTGGCCACGGGCAACACCGCCATCGCCGCCGTGGACCGGCTGAAGGAGGCCGGCGCCCACAGCCTCCGCATGGCCTGCCTGCTGGCCTCGCCGGAAGGGCTCTCCAAGTTCCATGGCCACCATCCCGAGGTGCCGGTCTGGACCGCGGCGGTGGACGAACGGCTGAACGACCACGGCTATATCCTGCCGGGCCTGGGGGACGCCGGCGACCGGATGTACGGGACGAAGTAGGGCGCTTCCCGGCCAGGAGCATTCCAACGGTCGGTATTCCCTGTGGCGAGGCCGTCATGGCGAGGCTACATGACGGGCATGACGAACAGACTGGTCATCGCCGCCGTCCAGGCCAATCCCACCGTGGGCGCCATCGCCCGCAACACCGCCCTGGCGCGGGAGAAAATGGCTGAGGCCAAGGCCATGGGGGCGGACATCGCCCTGTTCTCCGAGCTGTTCATCAACGGCTATCCGCCGGAGGACCTGGCCTTGAAGCCGGCCTTCTGGGCTGCGGGCAAGGCGGCCGTCGAGGACCTGGCGTCCGCCACCGATGACAGTTTCGCCGCCCTGGTGGGGGTGATCTGGCCCCCGGCCGAGCCGGGCGGGCGGCCGCGCAATGCGCTGGCCTTCCTGGCGGAGGGGCAGGTGAAGGGCGTGGCCTTCAAGTGCGACCTGCCCAATTACGGGGTGTTCGATGAGAAGCGGGTGTTCCAGCCGGGGACCGATCCGCAGGTGTTCGAATGGAAAGGCGTCAGCCTAGGGACGCCGATCTGCGAGGACATCTGGGGCCCGGGGGTCTGCGCCGCGCTCAAGGCCAAGGGCGCCGAGATCCTGCTGGTGCCCAACGGCTCGCCCTATCGCCAGCTGGCCGACAATGAGCGGATGACGGTGGCCAACGCCCGGGTGGCGGAAACCTGCCTGCCCCTGCTCTATGTGAACGAGGTGGGGGGGCAGGACGAACTGGTGTTCGACGGCGGCTCCTTCGCGCTCTCCGCCGATGGTGAGATCGCCATGCGCCTGCCGATGTTCGAGGAGGCCCTGGCCCTGACGGTCTGGGAGCAGGGGGGCCAGGGCGGCTGGGCCTGCGTCCAGGCGCCCCTGGCCGACTGGTACTATGGGCCCGAGGAGATCTACCGGGCCATGGTCCTGGGTCTGAGGGACTATGTGAACAAGTCGGGCTTTCCCGGTGTTCTGCTTGGACTTTCCGGCGGCGTGGACTCGGCGATCACCGCCGTGGTGGCGGCCGACGCCCTGGGGCCGGACCGGGTCCGCTGCTTCATGCTGCCGTCCAAGTACACCAGCCAGGAGAGCCTGGACGATGCGGCGGGCTGTGCGACGCGGCTGGGGGTGCGGCTGGACGATATCCCGATCTCGCCGGCGGTGGAGGCCTTCGCCGGCATGCTGACCCCGCATTTCGAGGGCAGGGCCCCGGACCTCACCGAGGAGAACATCCAGGCCCGTATCCGCGGCGTGTCGCTGATGGCGATCTCCAACAAGCTCGGCCTGATGCTGCTCACCACCGGCAACAAGAGCGAGATGGCGGTGGGCTACGCCACGCTCTATGGCGACATGTGCGGCGGCTACAACGTCCTGAAGGACCTCTACAAGACCGACGTCTATGCGGTCTGCGAATGGCGCAATGCGCATGACCCGTTCGGGATCGCCCAGGACCCGATCCCGGAGCGCATCCTCACCAAGCCGCCCTCGGCGGAGCTGCGGCCCGACCAGAAGGACCAGGACAGCCTGCCGGAATATGCCGAGCTCGACGCCATCCTGCACGGGCTGGTGGAGGAAGAGGCGACCCTGGACGAGATCGTCAGCCGCGGCTATCCGGCCGAGACCGTCGAGCGGGTGCAGCGCCTGCTCTATTCCTCGGAATACAAGCGCCGCCAGGCGGCGCCTGGGGTGAAGATCGGGGCGCGGGCTTTTGGGAGGGATCGGAGATACCCGATCGTCAATGGCTTCCGGGATGCAGTGACGAAGGGGTAGGGGGGCTTCTTCGGAGCCGGGTCGAAAAAGAAATTTGAACCACGAAGGACACCAAGGACACCAAGAGGCCGAGCTGGCGAGCGGGCCGCCTGGACCGTCATGTTGAACCGGGATGACCGCGCCGCGGTCATCGAAGACAGAAACGGCAGAGTCAGGGGCTTCGTCCCCTTCTTCGTGTCCTTGGTGTCCTTGGTGGTTTAATTTCTTGCGGCCTCTCACGCTTGGCGCTCGGACCATGTCGTCGCGCCAACACGCGACATGCCCCCGTCACTGTCGCCCCACGATGACCCAGGTTCGGACTCCGTCGCACCGGATTGGTGCGCGAGGGTCACGGCGCGTTGGATCAGGAGTGAGCCATGCCCCATGCGACCGGCACCGGGCGCGACGATGAACGTCCCGTCGGAGTGCTGAGATTCACCCCGGCCGAGTGGCGGGTGCTGCTGGAGGATCGGTCCTTCCTGAAGGATCCCGACAATGACTTCGCGCCGCGCCGGCTGATGGGGTTGCCGGTGGAGATCGTGCCTGACCATGGAGTCGGGTGAGGCCGATCAGCTCACCTGGCCGATCGACGCGCCCATCTGGGAGACCTGGGCGCGGGGGCGGCGGAGGGCGGGGATGATGTCCTCGATGCGGTCCACCGTATCCCAGCTGTCCAGGAAGGCCGGCGGGGTGAGCTTCTGGTCCACCACGTGCTGGAACAGGGCGAAGAGCGGTTCCCAGAAACCGTCCGGATTGAAGAACACCACCGGCTTGAAGTGCAGGTCGAGCCGGCGCCAGGAGAGCAGCTCCACCACCTCTTCGAGCGTGCCGATGCCGCCGGGGAGGACCACGAAGCCGTCGGATTGCTCGAACATCATCATCTTGCGCTCGTGCATGGAGGTGACGGTGATGGTGTCCACCACGTCCAGGCGCCGCTCCTTCTCCTTCAGGAAGGCCGGGATGATCCCCAGGACCTCGCCGCCGGCCTCGTGGGCGGCGATGGCGCAGGCGCCCATCAGGCCGACCCCGCCGCCGCCATAGATCAGCTTCAGCCGCGCCGCGGCCAGGTCGCGCCCCAGGGTCGCCGCGCCGGCGATGAGGTTGGGGTCGGCGTCGTCGGAGGACCCGCAGAACACGCAGATGGAGGACAGGGGGGCGGGGGATTGCCCCATGGCGCGGGCTCCTGGCTGACGGCCACGCCGCTGGCGCGGGGCGTGGGGGAGAGAATCACGGCGCATGCTTGCGGACGCGGGGGGAAAGGCCGATCTAGCTAGGCTTCGGGCCAGGGAGTTTCAAGCCGACCGTGAAGGGCCAAACCGTTCTTGTCGTCGCAGGCGCCGTCCTGGCTGGCGTGATGCTGAACGCCTGTGGCGACGCGTCGCCGGCGCCTGGGGACGCGCCGATGCGGGACGCCGCCGACGCGGGCTATACGTCCCCGCCGCAGATCACAGGGGTGCAGCCGAGCGGCGGCCGGGTGGCCGTGACCGGTAAGGCGGCGCCGGGCGCTACGGTCAGGCTGGCGACGCCCCAGGGCGGGATCACAGACGCCGTGGCCGGCCCCCAGGGGATCTGGAAGCTTACAACCCCCATGACCCCGCAGGGCGGGCTCTACGCCCTGTCCCAACGTGCAGGCGGCCGGGTGATCCAGGCGGAGGGCTATCTGCTGGTGACGCCACGGGGCGACGGCGCCCTGCTGCGGGCCGGAGCAGGCGCAATCCGACTGGGGCCGCAGGTTCCGGCGGCGGGGGTCACCGCCCTGGATTTTGACCGCGCCGGCGCGGCAGTGATTTCCGGGCGCGGCCCGGCGGGCGGGGCGATCAGCGCCCGGCTGGACGGACGCAAGGTCGGGGAAAGCCGGATCGACCCCCAGGGTCGGTTCGCGATCGCCTTGCTGGCGCCCCTGGAGCCCGGGCCGCATAGCCTGAAGGTGTTCGGCGATTCGGTGGACGCCAGCCTGAATGTCGACGCTTCACGGGCCGTGCCGCTCACCGGCGGACCGATCCGCGCGACGCCCACCGGGGCAGGACTGAGGGTGGACTGGATGACGCCCGGCGGCGGCGTGCAGTCCACCGTGCTGGCGCCCTGAGCGCCCGGAATGGACAGAGGTAGACCCATTGGCTTTTCATGACGCCGGCGTTCGGCGGTTCGCCACCCCCGGATCGGTTTCGCCCCCCTCGGTGAAGTTCGACTTCTGGAGCTCCATGGCCGATCTCGGCCGCCTGGTGATGCGCTCCGGCGCGCCGGGCCTGGCCTGGCGGATCCCCGCCGCCCTGGTGCTGGTGTTCTTCGGCAAGCTGGCCGGGGTGTGGGCGCCGGTGATGATCGGCGAGGCGATCGACGCGCTGAAGCCGCTGGTCAGCAAGGGCGGCGGCGTCTCCGCAGCCTTCATCGGCCTGGCCCTGGGCTTCGGCGGCCTGCGGCTGCTGGCCGCCGCCGCGCCCAATGCGCGGGACGCCATCTTCACCTCGGTGTCCCAGGCCACCATGGCCAAGGCGGCGACCGAAACCTTCGCCCATACGCTCGGCCTGTCCCTGGACTTCCATCAGAGCAAACAGACCGGCTCCCTGGCGCGGATCATCGACCGAGGCTCGCGCTCCACCGACTTCCTGATCCGCAGCGTGGTCTTCAATGTGGGGCCGACCGCCGTGGAGCTGGTGATGGCCATGGTGGTCATGACCCTGCGGCTGGACTGGCGGTTCGCCGCCACCGCCTTCGCCACCATCGTCATCTACACGATCTCGACCTTCAAGATCACCGACTGGCGGCTCAGCCACCGGCGGGCTCTCAATGAGAGCGACAGCCGCGCGGCGGGGCTCTCGGTGGACGCCATGATCAACTACGAGACGGTCAAGACTTTCGGGTCGGAAGACCGCACCGTGGGCGCCTATAGCGAGGCGATGGATGTCTATGTGAAGGCCTCGGTGCAGGCCAACACCTCGCTGGCCATGCTCAACACCGTGCAGTCGGTGATCCTTAATATCGGCCTGACCCTGATGACGGTGCTAGCGGGGTTCGAGGTCGTCCAGGGGCGCATGGGGATCGGCGAGATCACCACGGCGGTGTTCCTGCTGATCGGGCTCTATCAGCCCCTCTCCATGCTGGGATTCAATTATCGGGAGATCCGCCAGGCCTTTATCGACATGGAGCAGATGGTGCAGCTGACCGCCATCGCGCCGGACATTGTCGATGCGCCGAACGCCGTGGACCTGCCGCCGGCCACCGGCAAGGGCGCCGCGATCGCCTTCGAAGGCGTGGGCTTCCAGCACGACGCGCGATCCACCGGCCTGCGGGACATGAACTTCACCGCACCCCCAGGGACGACGACAGCGATCGTCGGACCCTCGGGCGCCGGCAAGACCACGGCGGTGCGGCTGGCCCTGCGGCTTCTGGACCCCAAGGCCGGCCGGGTGACCCTGGACGGGCTGGACATGCGCAAGGTGAAGCAGGCGGCGCTGCGCCGGGCCGTGGCGCTGGTGCCCCAGGACGTGGCCCTGTTCAACGACACCCTCTACGCCAACATCGCTTTCGCGCGACCGGACGCCACCCCGGTGGACGTGCGGGCGGCGGCGGAGGCCGCGGAGCTGGGCGCCTTCATCGATGGCCTGCCCAACGGGCTTTCCACCCAGGTGGGGGAGCGGGGCCTGAAGCTCTCCGGCGGCGAGCGCCAGCGGGTGGGCATCGCCCGGGCCCTGCTGGCCAATCCCCGGCTGCTGATCCTGGACGAGGCCACCAGCGCCCTCGATGGCCCCACCGAGGAGGCGATCCAGCAGACCCTGCGAAAGGTGCGTACGGGGCGCACCACCCTGGTCATCGCCCATCGCCTCTCCACCATCGTGGACGCCGACCAGATCCTTGTGCTGCGGCGAGGCCGGGTTGTGGAACGGGGGACCCACGCGGAACTGCTGGAGAAGGGGGCGGAATACGCCGCCCTGTGGCGGCGGCAGACCCGCGCCGTCTGAAGCGCTTTCCCTTGCCCGCCGCGGCCCGGGCTCGATAGGTTCCTGAGGGTGATCGGACAGGGCCCCGCCAGAGGGCTCGCCACGCCCTGGAGGAACGTCGCCATGATCCGACGCGGCCGCGTCTATCTGGAACCCCGCCTCGAGCCGGCCAGCGCCGAGACCGAGCAGCTGGAGCGGGACGGTTACACCATCATCCGCGACCTGTTCTCACCCGAAGAGGTGGCCGAGTTGCGGGCGGAGATCGGGGCGATCTTTGAGCGGGATCCGCCGGACGGCCGCGGCGCGCGGTCGCCGGAAGACGACGCCATGTTCCGCTACGCCATGCTGAACCGCAGCGCGGCGGCCCAGCGGGCGATCGTCCAGCCGAGACTGCTGGCGGTGATCGAGCCTCTGCTGGGGGAGGACTGTCACATCATCGCCAATACGGCCTGGCGCAATCCCGCCGGCCATCCCGGGTCCCACGGCGGCCAGAACTGGCACATCGACGCCGGGCCGCATGTGCCCCTGCCGGAGGGGGTGCGCTGGCCGGCGGAAATTCCGCATCCGGTCTTCGCCATCGGCGTGCATCTCTATCTGCAGGACTGCGCGCTGGAGGACGGCCCCACCGGCGTGCTGCCGGGCAGCCATCTCTCCGGACGACCGCCGCCGCCGGGGCGACACCTTGACGACGACCTGGACTATGAGGGCCAGAAGGTGGTGCCGCTGCTGACCCGGGCGGGGGATGCGGGGTTGTTCGTCTCCGACGTCTGGCACCGGCGGATGCCGACCCAGGCGGGCGACCATGGTCGGTTCTTCCTGCAGGCCCACTATGGCCGGCGCGATATCGCCCAGCGCCTGTTGCCGACCTCGCAGAGCCACCAGCTGTCGCCTGAGGCGGTGGCGCGGGCGGGCACGGACCGGGAGCGGCGGGTGGCAGGCCTGCATCCGGGATTCTTCTACGACGGCTGAGACCCGGACCAATTCGCCGGCCTGCGGGCAAGGGGCGCCGGAACAGGCGGCCCTTCGGCAATCCCTGCGTTTGTTGCAAGGTGGAAAACTCTGCGGTTGCGGGGCAGGGGGTCCGGCGCCAAGCTCGGCCCTCACCGTGGGGAGGATGTGTCATGCTTCGCGTGGGATGGGCTGGACGCGGCGCGCTTGCGGCGCTTCTGGGCGCTTCGTTTCTGGTCACAGGCTGCAAGACCTCGCCGTCCGCGACGGCACGCCAGGGCTGGGAGGATCAGGCCCGGGCCGCCTGGTACAATGCCGGCCAGGGTTCGCGCCTGTTGCCGCTCAGCTGGTTCAGGGCGCTGGAGCCGCCCGCGGACAGCCAGGCCGCCGCCGGCAGCCATTTCAGCGACGCCGCCTATCTGGCGAGGTTCCGCGTGCTGCCACCCTGGCCGGGGGCGAAACTGCCCATCGGGTTTGGGGTCAGCTCGATCGACGACAGCCGGCTGGTGAAGACCAGCCTGCACTGGCTTTCCGGCAAAGCGCCGCGGGATGACCGGGTGGACTGGGTCGGGCTGAACTGCGCCGCCTGTCACACCGCCCAGGTCAGCTTCGCCGGCAAACCCATCACCGTGGACGGGGCCCCTGGCCTGTTCGATTTCCAGAGCTTCGTGGAGGGCCTGGACAAGGCCCTTATCGAGACCCAGGCCTCCGCTGCGTCCGGCGCCGATGGCCAGAGGTGGAACCGGTTCGCCGCCGCGGTGCTGGGACCAAAGGATGACACCCCGGAAAACCGCAAACTGCTGCTGGCCGCCCTGGGCAAGCTGGTGGACTGGGAAGGGCAGGCGGAGGCCCTGAACCACACTGACCTGCGCTATGGCTTCGGACGGGTCGATGCGGTGGGGCACATCTTCAACCGCACCCTGCTGTTCGCCGGCGCGCCGCAACCCACGCCCAACACCCCGGATGCGCCGGTGAGCTATCCGCACCTGTGGAACATCACCAAGCAGACCCAGCTGCAATGGGACGGCATCGCCCAGAACGACAAGCTGAACATCGGCGCGATCCCCACGGACTATGGGGCCATGGGCCGGAATGTCGGCGAGGTCCTGGGGGTGTTCGGCGAGGCGGTGATCAAGCCGCCCTCAGGCCCCGCTGACTTCTCCGGCTTCGCTTCCAGCGCCGACATCACCAACCTGAACGCCCTGGAGGTGCTGCTGACCCGGCTGCAGCCCCCGCGGTGGCCGTCGGACGCCTTTGGGATCCCGGGCCACATCGATGTCGCCGACCCGTCGGGTCGCAAGCTCGCGCCTGAGGAGGTGATGAAGGCCGGGGAGGCGGTGTTCAACGCCAATTGCGCCGCCTGCCATACACCCCACGAGCACTATGAGACGATGAAGACCTTTGCGGAAATGGGGCCGCAGAACCAGACCGACGAGTGGATGGCCTGCAACACCTGGGCGTTCACCGGGGCCAGCGGGGCCCTGACCGGCGTGCCGGCGAACTATGTCGGCGGCGACAAGCTTACCGCAACGGAGCCCGTGCGGGTGCTGCTGACGACGACCGTCAAGGGCGCCCTGGTGGGCCAGAAACTGGCCTTCGCCGAGGCGGCGGCGGAGAACATCTTCGGTGTGACGCCGCTGCCCCAGGCCCGGCCGCAGGGGGCGTTTGCGGTCCCGCAAACGGCCAAGGACCTGAGGCTGAGGTTCTGTCAGCAGAACGCCGCCGACCCGCTGCTGGCCTATAAGGCGCGGCCGCTGGAAGGCATCTGGGCCACCGCGCCCTATCTGCACAACGGCTCGGTGCCGACTCTGTATGATTTGCTGCAGGCGCCGGCCAATCGGCCCGTGACCTTCCGGATGGGCGCCCGCGCCTATGACCCGAAGAAGGTCGGCTACGACACCAGCGCGACGGCGGAGGGCAACAGCTTCGTCTTCAACACCGCCATGCCCGGCAATTCCAACAAGGGCCATGTCTATGGGGTGGGGTCGATGACCGAGGCGCAGCGCCTGGAGCTCCTTGAATACCTGAAGTCGCTGTGACCGGGGGCGGCGAGCGGGCAAGGATATGACGAGCCTCGCCTTCACGGGGCTTGTCCTCGTTGTCTTCAACCTGCCGCCGGCGCTGCTGACCTGGAAGCTGTTGCGTTCGGTCGATCTGCGCCAGGTGCTGCGCGAAAAGACCCCGGCCGGCGGGCCGACCGACGCCACCAGCTACAGCCGCCTGGTGGGGCTGATGGGGGCGACCGTCCTGACCTCGCTGTTCTGGGCGCTGGGCGACGTGGTCCTCTACAAGTCGCTCACCCAGATCTCCGACATCCGGCCGATCCTCGACGGGGTTGGCCCGCTGTTCCTGGCCGGGGTCGCGCTGTTCCTGCCCTATGCCTTCAACCAGGTCCGCTCGGTCTTTGGCGCGGGCCTGGTTGCGGCGCCACGGGCGGAGACGACCCAGCCTGGTGGCACGGCGGCGGCGCTGAACCTGGTGGTGGTCAACCTCTCCACGACGATCGACGATGCGGCCTTCGCCGCGGCGGTGGCGGCGGTGAGCCTGCAGGTCAGCCGGGATTTCCAACCCGAATGGGGGCGAGGCGCGACCCTCAACGCCCGGCGGCTCGATCTCGCGGGCGCTCAGGCCGACGTGAACGGCGCCCTCGACGCGGTGATCTATGTGGGCGAGTCCGCCAGCGACCCGACCCTGGGCATGGCCGGCGCCTATGGCTATCACGCGCAGACCTACGGCAAGCTGCCCTACGCCTTCATCTATCTGGATGTCTGCGCTCAGTATGGCGAGGCCTGGTCCTGCACCCTGTCCCACGAGGTGCTGGAACTGCTGGCGGATCCCACCACAGTGCTGACCGTCTCCGGACCGGCGCCGACGGGCGTGGGGGGCGAAGGCCAGACGGTGGCCTATGTGCTCGAGGTCTGTGACCCCACCCAGGGGGACCACTATGAGATCGACCAGGTCACCGTGGCCAATTTCGTGACCCGCAGCTATTTCGGAATGACCGGCGCCGCGGCGGCCACCAATTTCCTCAATCTCGCGCTCAGCCCGTTTGGCGTGCGGCCGGGCGGGTATGTCCAGTACGAGGACTCCGCTGGTCCTCACCAGGTCAATGGCGACGCGGTGGATGCGCGCCGACTGGCCGCTCGGGCGATGCTGGCTGAACATCGGCGGAACGCCCGGAGGACGGCGGGGATGGGACGGCGTCTGTGAAATGGACCCGGCGTGTCCGCGGACGGGCCTGCGACAGGGCGTGACCCGGCGGGCCTTCGACCGGGGTCAGTGGGCGTCCAGGCTTGCGATATAGGCCAGCAGGTCTTCGACCTCCGCAGGGCGTAGGGCCAGGGGTGGCATCTCGTAATGCCCCTTCGAGGTGAGGCTGGCGAGGCGACCGTCCAGGCCGGCCGTGGCGCGCATCTCCCGGCTGGCGAAGGGGGGCGCGAGGGGCCTCGGGCTCACGCTGCCGGGCTCAACACCATGGCAGGCGGCGCACCTTTGCACCGCGATCCCATGGCCGCGCGCCGCCGCTGAGATTGGCGAGACGGGTGCGTGGCGCCCCGCACAGGCGCCGAGGACCAGGGCGGCGACAGTCAGGGCGATGGCGCGGCGCATGCAGGTCTCCGACGAGGCTGTGACAGCCTATTCGGCTGCGGGCCGCATGTCGTCATCGCCGAAGGTGGTCCGCGCGGGACGCGGTTGCTTCTTCCGCAGGCCCAGCAGGCCCCGCACCGCATCGAACACCCAGTGGAACCGCGCCGCCATGACCTTGGGCGCGGCCAGCAGGACCGGGGTCAGGATCAGGGTCAGCAGGGTGGCGAAGGTCAGGCCCCAGACCACAGCGCCGGAGAGCTGCACCCACCATTCCGAGCCCGGCGCACGGTATTCCAGGAGGCCGTTGCGGAAATTGGGGTGGATCTGGAACATCAGGGGCAGCAGGCCCACGACGGTCACCAGGGTGGTGAGCATCACTGGCCGGAACCGTTGTGCGGAGGCCCGGACGGCGGCGTCATCGGCCTCGAAGCCCTGCCGCCGCAGCTGGTAGAAGGTGTCCACCAGCACGATGTTGTGCCCCACCACGACCCCTGCGAGGGCCACCACTCCGGTGCCCAGCATGATCACCGAGACATAGTCGAAGGTGTGCAACAGGTTGATCTGCACCCCGAGCAGCACGCCCGCCGTCGACAGGATCACCGCGGAGAGGGTGACGAAGACCCCGTAGAAGCTGTTGAACTGCCA
>Ga0265327_10002309_pt1 | contig 20390 bp, 25 predicted proteins | sample 41621metaG_FD_202089 | JGI IMG/M metagenome (GOLD analysis project Ga0265327, IMG submission 202089) | Rhizosphere microbial communities from Carex aquatilis grown in University of Washington, Seatle, WA, United States - 4-16-21 metaG | ecosystem: Host-associated > Plants > Roots > Rhizosphere...
GACCTCAACCCCATCGAACATCTCTGGGCCGCTTTCAAGGCCCGGCTCCGCAAAGACCTGGCCACCGCCGCCAACCCCTTCCGTTTTATCGCCGATATGTGCCTATGTTATTGTTAATTGCTATAGTGCTTTAAAACAGGCGATTCGTCTGCGCGGAGAACAATGTCCGGTTGGCTGCCATCACGATATACCTTCTTCAAATAGGCTAGCGCATTGTCAGTAAATTTGGTTTGCATGGTTTTGATTTCAGCGACCCGTCAGGCATCGTCATTCGACTGTCTCTGATTGGCCGAAAATCTGTGCACAAATATGCTGCCATATGCCAATTTCGAAAAGCATGGCTCGCTCAATGTCAATGCGGCCTGACAGAACCGGATGGGGTGCAAAACCATAACACTGGCCAGCCTTTGGAATAATGCCGCGCCCGTGCAACTGTGAAATCTGAATGGAAAGCAAATGTTGTTCCTGCCAAGCCTGTGTGTTTACGAGCGATGAAAACTCCTCTGGGGTCGAAGCGATAGATGAGTAAGTCCCCTCGATGACGGAAAACTCGTCAGTGCCGCCGTCTGGCCGACGCAAAAACCAATCACCAAACTTGGACATAAAAACTGGAACAACCCGGCCTTTTACCCGGCCCGGCCAATACCCAAGCCAGGTGTGAACATCAGATTCGGACAGCTTCTGAATCAGCAAATCATCCCATGTAAGTTTGCGGGGCATATCCTAATAAATTTACCCACTGAGCCTGTCGGCAGCAACGGGAATTCCGTGCCAGCCCGCCCCGTTCACGCCACCCCAACCCCTTTCCTCATTCAAAATGTTTCACCATCGTCTAATGGTGTGACAAGCGGTTGAGCGTGTTCCCCCGCGGCCTGGCCCAATGATGGGAAGAAGTGGCCAAGCAAAAATTTAACAAGTAAAATGGCGCTCTATGAAAATGCGCCTTGTGAATTTCCTAGCGCTCGCCACGTTCCTTTCGGCGGCGGTTTCACTGAATGCCCAGCCTGCGGATGATGCCGCCCCGCCCCTCAGTTATCAGGCTGACTGGCGCTGGGTCCATGGCGCGGTGTTCGTTCCCACCAGTGCCGTCAATGAGGCGCAGCAGTGGGATGAATATGACCCGGTGATCAACGACCGTGAATTGCATTACGCCTCGCTCTATGGCATCAACTGTGTTCGCGTTTATCTGCATTATTTCATTTATCTAAAAAAGCCGGACGCGCTGCTGCGAAACATCGAGGATTTTCTCACGCGAGCCGATAAATACGGCATCAAGGTGGAATTTGTTTTCTTCGACAGTTGCTGGAACGAACCTGCCCCGGACATCCTCAAGCAGAATTATCATTATCCCAATCCCATTTTTGGTGTTCACAACAGCCGCTGGCTGGTGTCACCCGGTCAGGAAGTTTTATCGCATTACGAGGAAAACCGCGACCACCTCAAGGCTTATGTCCAGGCCATCGTCAAGGCGCACGTGAATGATGCGCGGATTGCCTTTTGGGAAACTTACAATGAACCCAATAAAAATTCTCCCGGCCTGCTCAATCTCATCAAAGATGCCCGAATTTGGATCCACGAAACCGGCAGCAAAATTCCGGTCACAGCCACGGGCGGCAATTTCTGCGGCGATGCCTGTTCCGACTTCGCGAGCTGGCATAATTATACGTCCGATTATCCGTTGCCGGCGGATCCGGTTCATGCGCTGAACACCGAGTGCATGTGCCGCCTGCGACAGGATGTTCCCCAGGTCGTCTCTCATTTCATGGGCAAGACGGGTTTCATCGTTTGGGAATTCGGCATCGGTCGTGATAACTGCCGTTTCTACTGGGGCGAGACGGCTGACCGGCCCGCGGCCACCGAACACGACCGGCCGTTTCATGGTTTGGCCTTTGCTGATGGCCATCCGTGGTCCACCAACGACCTCCAGGCCTGGCTCGGCGCGGAAGCGTACGCCAAGCTGCCCGTGTTCCAGGTAACGTATTTTCGCGACACCGCCTTTAAATCATTGGCCAAGGAGTCCATTACCCCGGCCATTGATTTTGACCTGCCCGATGAAGTTGGTTACGGCTCGCCGGATAGCTCAGTTCATCTGGCCAAGGATTATTACGCCATCCGCTGGGTGGGAAAGCTCAAGGCTGAACGCGCCGGTTCAGCCAAGTTCTTCGTAAAAACCGATGGCGCGATAAAAGTGATGGTCGCTGGCCGCACCGTGCTGGAGCAGGCCAAAGGCACGGGCAAAGAAGTCAGCGCGGAAGCAGCGGTCGAGGCGGGACAGCCGGTGCCAATCACCGTGGAATATACCCATGAGACTGGCCCGGCCAGCATTCATCTGGAATGGACGCCGCCGGGCGGCACCCGAACGATTTGCTATCCCATCCCACGTGACTGAAAAACCAACGTGCCATCCATTGGGTGCCACATCAGGTGCTTGCGGTGATGCAGGGCATTCGGGTAAGGTAATGATTGCAACGCCTTTCAAATAACCGGTAGCGCGTGAGGCGGCGATGCGGTTGGTAAACCACGCCTCGGCTTTGGTGCACCAAATTGATCAGCGCGAAAAAGTGGACGACGTAATGCCATGGCGCGACGCGGTGAAATTTCCAACCTCAAGAACCATCGCCCATTCCGAACTGGAGACCGTAGCAATATGAACCAGGATAACGCGTGTTTTCTGTTTAGCGATGGACACGGTCGAGGCTTTGCCCGCGCGCTCGAACATCGGAGTTTCGCAGCAACGCACGGCGGCATTAATGGCGGTGGTCTGCTTGCCTGCGAGCGCGAGTTCCAGCGCGTCAGCATGGCGAGGTTAAAATCAAATGCGCTCCTCCTCCAAATCATAAATGTCGAACCAGACATACACCGGACGGTTCTTAGGAATAAACTTGGGGATGTAATCCTCCATTTTCACTTGAACTTCCATCGGTAAATCACACAGGCGAGTGTAACGCAGCTTATTGTTCCAAGCGACCACCTCGGCACGAGCCTTGACCTTGGAATGCAGTTCAACCCAGGTGGCCACTTCCGTATCCGTCGCGCCGGTGGCTACATAAGATTTGAACTGTTCGGCAGAAATCCCGGTAAACTCCAGAAATTGATTATCCAGCCGGCAATCAAAGTGGTATTCGCCCGCTGTGCCGGCAATGGTCGCGCGGCACTTGTCGAGCATCCGGGCGGCGATGACGTAACCCGCAAGCGTTTCGCGCGGACTGCGCGGATAACTTTTAGTGAGATCTGGCGCGAGGAGTTTTACTTTTTCGGCATTCATATTTTTTTGTAATAATAGGTTGTTTTAAATCAGTCTGCTTCCGGGTTGTCCACCGGGCCTCCAGAATTTTTTGCCGGTTCCAGCCGACTTTTTAGTCGGGATTGACGTGGGCGAAAGTTCGCTTTCCCGGCCCATAAGGTAGTCCACTTCGTTTGCCAATTCAATTGAACCGCGGGATATTTCATGCCCTTTCCGCCCGACGCAGCCGCACGTTACCCCGTCAAGGTAATGCATCGTGGCAGTTCGCCCGGCCACTGCAATTTCGGTGTAACTGACTGTCGCGGCATCCGGCCGGTGCATACAGATGGAAAACGGGCCGGCTTCGGGCGCGTGCGAACGGTGCAAGCGGCGCAGCCAATTTAGCGTGCCGGCGGATTTTTGTTTCAGTGCGCGGCGAAACGTTTCGCCACGGATGCGTTGCGCGACCGGTTCGTCAAAGCCGGAGGAAATCCATTGTTGCGTCTGCCACGGATGGCCTTTGTGAACCAGATTTTTCAAATCCCAGCCCCACTCGGCAATTTCCTGCGTGGCCGGAAAAATTCCGATGAGGCGGAAGGGATTGATTTGCTTGAGCGGCAATCGAGCCAGCCCGGCGGCGGCTGAATCCGGTGTGACAGCGGTGCAGACGGTATTGACGATGACTCCGCGACTGACTGATCCGCTTTCCGCCTGCGCACGAATGGCATACCAGTTAATGAGTGCGAATGTGACGCCAGAATCATTGAGCGCAATCCATGTGCCGCCCACAGGTTCGGACGGGGAAACCACGGTGCGACCACCGATGTGTTTTTTTGATGGCGGCAGGCCAGCGGCGCGCGACAGCTTTTCATCACGGTTCATCGCGACGGCGTAGCCGTTTTTGCGCGTAAGAAAACTAACGGTGCACATGGTTTTAGTCGGCGGCAGGATACGTTGTCGCGAGCACAGAATAATTCCGCCACGCGCGCCAGCAATCGGAAATGTTCATCGTCGCACAGCCCCGTCGCCGGTTTTCCGCGCCTATGGCGAAGACCAAATCCCATTGCCGGAAGAGCGTGCGATACGCGGACCATAAAGAATTTCGCGCGTCGTAAATGCTCGTTGCCTCTGCCGCCGCGCCGTTGAGTTCAATGATCGAAAAATTCCTCCCGGCGCGCAAATCATCCTCGCCCGCAAAACGTATGTCGTAGCGGCCGATGAAAAATCCGTTGGCCTTTTTAGAGATGTCATCAATGCAGTTTTCCAGCGCCGGCGAATTCAGCCGCATCCCGTCGCGAAAGATGCAGCCCTGCGCGTGGTTGCCGGCTTCGACGAGCTTGAGGGTTTCGCCAACGGACAGCACTTCGTTTTGCCGTGCAGCGAACCGTTGCAGATATTTTTGCGCCATGAACCGCGCGCGGGCATCTTTCCAGACGAGTTCCGCCACCGTGGATTTTCCGTCGCCGGTGACAACCGGAAAAATTTTCTCGGTGATGGAAAAAATCCGGCCGCGCAGCTCGCCGGGAAAACGGTAATAAAAAATTCCGGCTTCGTGCGGGCCTTCGGCAAAACGCTGAACCAGCAATGCCGCGCTGGTCTGGCGCAAATACGCTTGTGCCTGTACTTCGTCACGGATCAGTTTAATGCCCGCGCCGCGCTGGCCGAGGTTTGGCTTCAAAATAAACGGATAACAAATATTTCGCCGTGCGCAGATTGCGCGGAGCGAAGCGAGACGTTCTTCCAGTGTTGAACCGGTGATCCATTCCGCTTCCGCTGTGAATTGCGGGCTGGTTTGCATGAGATCGCGCAATGTTTCCATTTTGGATTCGCCGACCAGGCCTCCTGAAAAAATTCCCGGATTGGCGGCGGTGGGCAGTAGCGCGCCGCGATATTTAACGGCGAGCCAGAGGTAATAAATCGCAACCGGCGGATAGAAAAGCCACCTCGGCCAGAATTCCCAATGTGTCCAGCGGCCGATGCGGGCGGAAAGTTTTCTGGAATCAAAATTTGCGAATGCGCGGCGGACAAGTTGAAACGTGGCGAACAGAAGAATTCCCGCGCCGAGCAACAGCAGGCTGCCAGATTTGTAATGGCTCAACCACCTGGCGACCCGCTCACCGAAAGTTTGCGCGAAGAAAAGAATGATAGACGTCCACACGAACGCTGCCGCGCCGGTAACGAACAGAAAACGCGGCCATGGCACGCGCAAAAATCCGGCGGCGAGATACGTTGGCAGTCGTGCGCCGGGAACAACGCGGCTGAAAACGAGAATCAGCGTGCCGCGTTCGCCGAACCATTTTTCGCTGCGGGCAACTTTCGCGGAATGTCTGCGGAAGGAGGAACGTTCAAACCATTCACGCCCGGCGAAACGCGCGAGTGTGTAAAGACCCACATCGCCCAGCCAGATGCCGAGGAAGCACGCGCTGAACGCAACGGGCCAGGAAATGTGCCCCGCCGCCAGCAACAGTCCTGCGCCGATGGCGGCAGCGTCTTCCAGGACAAAAGTTGCGAAGAAAAATCCGGCGGCCTGCCACAGCGGCAGCCATTCCGCGACCGTGCCGGAGGACGTGGCCAAGGTTTCAATCATCGCAACTAGGCAGCGTGGACGGTTTGTGCTTGATGTTTGAGCGTGGACGGCGCGACGCCAAAACCAGCAGGCAGTTTAACGTCCATGATTCCCGCCATCACGCCGATGAGTGCGTAATGATGCACCGCGTGCGCCACGGCATACATGACTTCGCGTCCAACGGTGGACGGAGAAACTTGCGAGCCACTCGTGGAGTAGCTCGTCTTGCACGTCACGTTCAGATGCCGTGCGAGAAAATCAGGATTCAACTTTTCAAAACCCGCACGTAATTCGCGGGTCGCATTGAGCGCGGCAAAACGGTCTTTCTCGACGAGCGTGCCGCGTTCGCGATGGTCGTAGTTCAAATCACCTGCCGCCGCCGCTTCGAACAACGTGTTGAAATGGTCAAGGCAATGGCGATAGTGTCCACCGATGGAGGCATTGAAGGCGATAACCACTTTGCGCGTGTAACTTTCGTCTGGAATCTCCGCGAGGAGAATTTCACCCTGCCGCAGGGTCTCGATGATGGATTGGATCAGTTCGCGGTCGGTATTCATGAGTTTTTGGGAGTGAAAAATTTAGCGACGAAAGGAATCTGACGGCGATGCAATGCCAGGGTGATAATGCTGCAAACCGTGACCGTAATTGCAAGGGCGAAGAGCAAGCCACCATCGTTTTGCACCACAATACCCAGCACCGTCAAGTGTGACATTATCGCGCCAGCCATGACACCGAGCGCCAATCCCGCTCCGAGCCAGCAGTAGCAGCGCGACATCAGCAGAATTGATGCAATAAGTTCCGCCACGCCCGAACCATATCGTCCCCACGGCTCCATGCCGACTTTGGTGAATATATAGATTGATTCAGGTGCCCCGGTGAATTTGAAGAACAATGTTTGCAACAGGATGACGGCGGCGGTGAAGCGCACGATCCAACTGGCAATCTTTTGGGCTTGGGTCAGCGAGTTCATAAATGTCATGGATTCGTCGTGATGGCGGGCGCGTCCTTACAAATTACCTGCCCTTTTTCTCGACGAGGCCGGTCCAGTTAGCATTCGCTTTGGCAAGGTTGCCCTTGACGTCTTCGTTGAAATCGTCGCGAATACCCTTGCTGTATTGCAGCAGCAGTTTTCCATCCACGATTTGAAACGCGTCCACATCAATCTTCGCCAGTTTGTTGCGCGAAACACCGTAGGCGCAGTAGCCGCCAAACTCGGGGGTATATTTCGCGGGATCGGCCTTGAACAACTCCTTGTGTTCCTTGCTGGCGAAAAAATAAACCGCGCCGTCATGCTTGAGCAGAAATTTCTGGTCGCCCTTCACCGGCTTGTTGTCGGTGAAGAACGCGACCGGATCGCAGCCTTGAATGGCTACGCCGGAATCGTCCACGTTGACGAGGGTTTTGGTTTCGGTTTGAGCAAATACCGGCAGGGCCAGGATTGCAAAGACGAATGTCAGAATTATTTTCTTCATGCTCGTTTGTCGCCGGCGGGCGTGAATCCTTACAACTAATTTTTGGCTGGCGCGGCAAGCCAGCCGCCGGTGGCTTGCAACGGCTCCAGTTCCCCGGCGCGCGTCACCCATACGGCGAGCGCCGAAGTTTTCCCGGCAGCAAATTTTGGCGCGTTGATGATGAAGCGTCCGTGCGCCACGCGATTGCTGGTCGTCAGCCCAATTTGCACGAGGCTCACTACGGCGAAATCATGTTGCAGTTGACGACCGCTATTTTCGCCCGCCTTCACATCGGAAACAATTCCACCGGCGAGCAGGGCTGCATGGATTTCATAACGCGCGCTGGAATCCTTGGCCGGATTAAAACTCACTTGCCAAAGCTTCGTGTCGCTGGACGTAACCGTGAGGACGCCAACATTGTCGCCATCAGACTTTGGCCCGTTTTTGCCGGTGAACCAGTTGTGCCATTCCTTGCCGTTGAGAACCATTTCCGGCGTATAAATATTTTCGGAATGCCAGAGCCGTGCGTAATTGCGCTGGCGTTCGGAAAATTCCGCTTCCGACCACGCGTCCTTCCAGCCGAGATAATTCCAGTAATCCACATGAAACGCCACCGGTGCAAAATCTTTCCACAGGCGGGGCGAATCTTTCAGCCCGGAGAACCATGTCTCTGCGGGTGGACAACTGCTGCAACCCTCTGAGGTGTAAAGTTCCAGCAACGCCGTGCGCTCCGGCACACTTTGGAATTGGAGGACGTTAGTTTGTGCGCTTGCCGGGATTGCAGCAAAGAGTGTCACGGCTAGAATTCTTGCGAAAAGAGTGCTGTGCATAAATCATTTTAAACCTGGGTGGTCATCTGAATTTTCCGGCGCGACAAGGTGGCGGGGCTAATTTTCATTGAGCCAGCAGCAGGGCAACTTCCTTTTCAATTTCAGCCTGCCCGGTAAAACCGGGATGTTGCTTCACGATGTGGCCGCTGCGGTCAATGATGAACGTTGTCGGCAGGCCATCAATGCCGCCGTAGGCTTCCACAATTTTGCTGTCCGTCAGCACGACGGGATAATTGATGCCATTCGTTCGCGCGAAAGCCTTCACCGTTTTCAAACCGGCTTCGTCCACGGAAACACCGATGATCGTAAGTCCCAGCCCCGCGCGAACTGGGGTTTCCATTTGATTCGTATCGCCCGCCAGCGAATTACTTCTATCAGCCAGCAAACAAATAGCGGATGAAATTGCGGCGGGCGAAAAAACGTGACTGATCATTTTAATTTTTTCCATACCTGTTCGTCCGCGCAATTTGAGAATCCTTACACAGTGTTCAAGTTTGTAAGGAAGTTGCGTGCCGCCCGACACTCAAGCATGAAAGGACATATTTTTGGCTTTTGTGGCGCGCTCGTGCTGATACTGGCAATTGCCGGTTGCCGCCCAAATGTAAATACCAGCACAAGTTCAACGCCGATTGACTTTACCATGAGCCATTTCCAACCCATTCCGGCTGGCGGGCGCAAAGCAACACTTACCGATATGCAATATCGTGTCACGCAGGAAGCCGCGACCGAACCGGCTTTCGCCAATGAATATTGGGACAATCACGCGCCGGGAATTTATGTGGATGTCGTGTCCGGGAAACCGCTGTTCAGCTCGCTGGACAAATTTGATTCCGGCTGCGGCTGGCCAAGTTTCACCAAGCCGGTGGATGAAAAGGAAATTACCAAGAAGACTGACGCGTCGTTTGGCATGGAACGAACCGAGGTCCGTTCAGCGGATGCGAATTCGCACCTGGGCCACGTTTTTGGTGATGGCCCCGGCCCGACGCATCAGCGGTATTGCATCAATTCCGCGTCGCTGAAATTTATTCCGCTGGAGCAGATGGCTGCTGCCGGTTATGGCGACCAGCTCGCGCCGTTCGTGAAAGCCGGGTTGATCAAGGCATTACCGAAAACCGAGACTGCGATTTTGTCCGGCGGCTGCTTTTGGGGAATGCAGGAAATTCTTCGCCAAATTCCTGGCGTCATCAAAACCACGGTTGGCTATACCGGCGGCACGGTTCCAAATCCAACTTACGAAATGGTCTCCTCGCACACCACCGGCCATGCGGAATCCGTAGAGATAGTTTTCGATCCGGCCAAGTTGAGCTACGAACAATTGCTTGGTTACTTTTTCCGCATGCACGATCCGACCACGCGCGACCAGCAGGAAAACGACATCGGCGCGCAATATCGTTCCGCAATTTTCTACACCAGCGACGCGCAGAAACAAACTGCCGAGCGCGTCAAAATTCAGGTGGATAAATCCGGTAAGTGGAAAAATCCTGTGGTCACGGAAATTACCAGGGCCACCGTGTTTTATCCGGCGGAAGAGTATCACCAGGATTATTTGATGAAAAATCCGGGCGGCTACAACTGTCATTACCTGCGGAATTGAACACATGAATTCATCCACGCCCGCGCCCGAACCGGCATTGCTTCAGCACGGACATCAGCGGCCAGAGCGCGACGACACCCGGAAAAATCAGGAGCCGAAATCCCCAGCTTCCGTGCGCCGCGTGCGGGTCAATTTTCTTAACACCCAGCAACACGAACGGCACTGCGAATAATAATCCGCAGATGACATAAATGCCGCCAGCGATTAATAATGTGGCGATCACTGGAGCTTTGCCAGCGCGGCAAGGGTTTCCGCCGGGGTTGAGCGACCGCCGTGGCCTTTGCTGATTTTAACGAACTGCACCATGCCTTTTTTATCAATCACAAACGTGGACGGATAGGCAGTTTCGCCGGGCGCTTCCCAGCGCAAACCGTAGCTTTTGGTGAAGGTATAATCAGGGTCGGTGACGAACAGAAAATCTTTTGGCCAAGATTTGTCTTTGAGAAACTCGTCGGCGTGCGCCTGAAGATTTTCCGCCGGGCCGGGATAAACCATGATTACCTGCGCCTTGCCGGCAAAGGCCTCCGCTTGTTGCACAAACTCATGAACTTGCTTTGTGCAGAGGGGGCATTGGTAGCCCGGCCAGCCGCGTAACACGATCAGCACGACCGGGAGCTTGTCGGTCTCGGCGCTCAAGGTCACAGACTTCGTATCCATGGTTTTAAGGGTAAAGTCCGGCGCGGCAGCGCCCACTTTGGGCGGCTCGGCGGCGTGGACCGTGAAAGAGGCGGCGGCAATCGCCAGAAATAATGAGAGGCCGGAAAGGAAGCGTGCGTTTGATTTGATTGTCATAATTCGATGTTTTTTTCGCGGAAATAGATATCCCCGCAGAGGTTGGTCGCCGCGGCAACAAATTCCTTACAGCTTTTTTATGCGAAGTTTTTCCACAAAGCCGGAGAATTCAGCCGCCTGCTTTTCCAGACGTTTTTCCATATCAGGATGCGTTACGATAGCCGAAGATGGCCTGCAACTGTTCGCCGGGTCGGTTGGTTCCGCTGACAATGACAATCATGGTTTTGTTGGTCTCCCGTATTTTAAGCCGAGATTCTGCTCGTAAACACCCAGCTTCACAACGCTTGTCTCTTGCCGTCCACGAAATTCATTGTTTAAGAGCGCCAGCCGCCGTTGGGCGATTTCGGCCACGGGCAGGCCGGCGAAACGCTCCACGATTTTTTCCAGAGTTGCACGCACCGTCGCCGCATCCGCACCGAGTTCAATTTGAAAATTCGCCAGTAGATTCAGCCAGTGCGCCACCTGCTTCGGCCGGTGATTTGTTTCATCTATCAACTGCCCTAACTCAACTTCCGCCAAGTCCAGCCGTTTGAAATCGCGTGCGTAATGCGTCGCCAGCTTTTCGCGCCCGACCGAATCGTGCGGATACGCTTCGAGGTGCCGAATGAATGTCTCCGCCAACTGGTTCGGGTCAGCTTCCTCCGGCCGCAAAAACGCGGTGGAGTCCCGCAGGCCAATATTCCGCACGCCCTCCGGCACAGTGAGGTTCTGGCGGTCGTGTTGCGCGAGGATGATTCTTTCCGCTTCGCTCAGATGCGCCAGCCGGTGTTCGGCGCCATGGCTGCCTCGGTGGAAGGGAAGCACTCCACGATTTTCTGAAATGCTGCGCGAGCCGAACCCGTGTCGGCAGCCTTGAGATACCAGTCGACCAACTGCGTCAAAGCGATGGCAGCCGCGTTCGCCGTGGTGGTCGGCCGGTCGCAGAAGCGGTTTAACGTGATTTCGGCGGCTGACAAATCTTTCATATTTTCGGCCTGAATACCGGCCAGCAGTAGCGCGCCCTCTAAATCGTTGGGAAATTTATCAAGCTGCTTGCGGACTTCTGCGACCGCCTCGTAATACTGGCCACGGTTGCGCTTGGCAAGGGCGGCAGAATAAAGCGGTTTCTTCTCGGAAACCTCATTGCCGCCGGTCAAAATACTTGTCAGCGGACTGCAGATGAAATCAACGATGGCGTTGCGCCACAAAATGTTAAAGACCAGACCAAGAATCATGGTTGTCGCCAGACCAAACATGGAACCACTGCCGCCTTGCACGAACGCGGGCTTGGCCACTTTGAACTCAAAATAAATGATGAAAATCGTGGCGGCGCACTGGAAAAGAATCCGCCACGGAGCATCGGCATTTTTTAGCGCCCGGACAAATGGGAAGTCCTTCATACTTCTCTTCGTCGTGGGTTGCGCCTGCGCCTTACAGTTTTTTGCAAAGAGAGCCGCGCCAGGGTTGCTCCAATCTTGATCAATTTTACTTTGATGATTTGCTTTTCGGTTATCAGCAACCATACTTTTTCCATGCAGACGGACGGTGATTTGAATCCAAGCCAGACAGCTCAAGAAGCGCCGGGGAAGCCTGGACTTTCCGACCCAGAACGCTGGGTGGAATTGCATGGTGATTATCTTTTCAAGTATGCGTTGATCCGCCTGCGCGATCCGTTGAAAGCGGAAGACGCCGTGCAGGAAACGTTCCTCGCCGCGCTCAAAGGTGGAAAATCTTTTCAAGGCCGTTCAGCAGAAAAAAGCTGGTTGGTCGGCGTGCTCAAAAATAAAATCTACGACCATTACCGCAAGTCGAGCCGCGAAACTTCCTTCACCGATTTGGAATTTAATTCCGACGAGGAGAGCGACCGCTTTGTACCTGACGGCCTGTTCAAGGATGGCTGGATTCACGAACTCGGTCCGCTGGAATGGAACACCGATGACAGCACGCTTGATCGCGCGGAGTTTTGGAAAGCGTTCCACGATTGCTCGAACAAGCTGCCGAAAAATGTCGCCGCTGTTTTCAACCTGCGCGAGGTGGACGGCGTGGAAAGCAAAGAGATTTGTGGCCTTTTGAGCATTTCGGAAGGCAATCTCTGGGTGATGCTGCATCGTGCGCGCATGGCGCTGCGCCGCTGCCTGGAAACCAACTGGTTCGGCAAAGAAAAGGAGGCGGAATGAAGATCATCGCCGCTATTAAAGAACGGTGGGTGGTCTGGGTCTGGCAACACACGCCTCATTGCACGGAGATTTTACGGCTGGCATCGCAGTCATTGGAACAGCCGCAGTCAGTGCGTACGCGGATGAAAATGCGGATGCATTTTCTGATCTGTGTCTGGTGTAAGCGTTATGATAAACAATTGAAATTTCTTCACCAGGCTGCCGCGCACCTCGACCACCAGGATATAATATTGCCCGGTCACGGGTTGTCGGCGGAAGCCCGGCAGCGCATCGTTCAGAACTTAAAAACCGCCGACAGTAAAAATCTGTAAGGATTTCCCCGTTCGCCCGACCAACTGTTGTCGCAAAGCTAAAATCGTGTCAGGACGCAACCGCAGATTTACGATTTAGCCATGGTTTGCCCGGCAAACAACAATGAATTGGACTGCTAACATTCCGAGAAGGCTTGTCAGTGGCTTGGCGGAACTATCGCCCGGTTGCAGGGCGGTGGCGCGCCTCCAATCTGAGGCGCTCGACCACAAACTGACCTGGCGGCAACGGCTGGGGCTGCGTCTCCATCTGGTGCTTTGCAAGTGGTGCAGGCGTTACGGGAGACAGATCGCTTTTGTCCACAATGCCGTGCATTCACATCTTGACGAGGCAACCTCGGCTGTTCCGCAGCAGCTTTCGGACGCAGCCAGAGAGAGAATTCGGCGGAACCTTCGGACGCATTTGAAATAATTCCCTGTAAGGTTGGCTGCCTGTCCACAACGATACGGTGCCCGACTTTATTCGCCCCATACGTCTGGTCTGTATTATGGTTTTGACCGGGAAAAAGTTGCCATCAAACGCCCTTTTCCATTTGCTGGCGAATGGCTGGCAGGTGTTCGCGCACCAGTTCCAACCAGGCCGAAACCGTCGGCGAAGGCTCTCCGTTGGGTCGTATTAGCATGAGGTCAATCACGGGCGCAGCGGGGCGCAAGGTCAGAATCGTCACGCCAGGTTGACGAAAGCTGCGGACACATGCGGGCACGATGGCCACACCGATGCCCGCCGCAACCGCCACCAACATGGTTTGTATCATAGGCAGTTCGCTGACGACTTGCGGGTTAAACCTGGCCTTGGCGCACAACTGCGTCATCGCTTCAGCCAGTTTGGGTGCTTCGCTGCGTTTGAACATCACAAAATCCTCACCGGCGAACTGCTCCAACCGGACTTTTCCAGCCCGGGCGAGCGCATGGTCGTCCGGCACGGCGAGCATCAGGCGGTTGCCGTAAATCCGTTCTTGCGCAAAATTCTTTCCGTCTGCGGCGGCCAGCGGACTCCTGAAACCGACATCAATTTTCTCACGGGCAAAGGCCTGTAATTGCTGGTCGGGTGTCAGCTCAAACAAATGCACGCGCACAGCAGGAAACTTTTTGCGGTATAACCGGACCAATCCCGGCAGGAAGGCGGACGCCCCCGCCCCGACACAGCCGATGGCGAGCGACCCGGTTTCGCCACGCGCAGCGCGGCGGGCGATCTGTTTGGCAAGTTCCGCATGGGCGAGAATTTCCCTGGCCTCGGATAGAAAAGCGTGACCCGCCGCCGTGAGTTTCACGCTGCGCTTGTTACGGAGCAGCAGCGTCGCGCCGAGCTCCTCCTCCAGGGATTTGATCTGCTGGCTGATGGCCGGTTGCGCCACATGTAATGCCTCGGCCGCCCGGGTGAAGTTCTGCTGCTCGGCCACGGTCACGAAGTATTTCAGATAGCGCAATTCCATGCTGACAAGCGTAATCGCTTTAACTTATCACCGCGAGAGGAAAGTGCTATTTCCACAATTAACAAACCGAAGCTATTCTCATCACGTCGCCCGAAGAATGGTGCGGCAAAAGACTAAAAATAAAAAAAACCGGCCAAATAAAACAATATGAATACAAGCAATAACACAAGCCAGACGCCTCCGGGAAAAATAAATTTGAAATTATTCAAAAGGCTGAAGGGACTTTCAATTTTCCTGGGGATATTGATGTTCACGTTCGGATTTCTTAAATTATTCTCCCCGATTTCCGGCTGGTTTCACTCTCAAGTCGTCAATGCCGGTCTTCCCCTGATTTCGATTCCTGCCGGGATATTCACTGAAATGTTGGTTGGCCTGATGTTTTTGATTCCCTGGTTGAGCGGCGCCTTTTCAGTTCAAAGGAGACGGCAGATCAACATCGCCGCGAGCTTTATCCTGGTTTCGCAGATGCTCGTTGCGACCTATGTCCATCTGCAACCCAATGTTCCAGCCGGGGTATTACCCTTGGGAATCAAGCCACCCTTCATTCCGCTGACGGTTCTAGTGCTCGCTGTCTTGAACGGATTTTTCTTCTACCAATTGCCCGGCAAGGAGTCTTGAAGGGGTGTCCAAAACGGTCAACCAATAACTTGAAAGGTAAATTTTATGTTATTTATAATTCTCTATGTCCTGGCAGTTATCACCTTTGGCCTTTGGGTTTTAGCATGGAGCCTCTGGCATTCGTATCTGATCGTCAGCCGGGTTTTCACGGCGCGCAATCAGGAACGGCGGGCGGTGCCGCAATTTTTCGGCCACGCGGGTAAAGCGCTGCCGCCCGGCGGTGGTCACGGATTATTTACGATGGCGCATTTCCATGCCGGAAAGAATAATCGTCCCAACTTATCACGGTGAAAAGAAAGTGCGATTTCCACAACCACCCGACCCGAACTAATCTCATCGCGTCGCCCGAAGAATTGTCCGGCAAACAAAACAAACCATTAAAACCACAAACCCGGTAAAATAATATGCATGCGAAAAAAAACCTCCTTCAACCACTGACCATCGCCGCCGCACCCGCCTCCTCCCAACCAATCATGGAAAGCATCCAGAAAAGCTCCGGTTTTATCCCGAACCTGATGGCGACCATGGCTAATTCGCCGGAAATGCTGAAAGGCTACCTGGCACTGGATGCCGAATGGGATAAAACCTCGTTCACGCCGCAGGAGCGCAATTTTGCCCTGCTCGCCGCAAGCCTGGAAAATGAATGCGGCTATTGCACCGCCGCCCACAGCACAGTGGCCAAGGCTTTTCAAAAGGTGCCCGCCGAGACCGTGGCCGCCATCCGTGCCGGCAAGCCTACCGGCAACCAGAAGACGGATGCGCTGATCGCCCTCGTCCGGGAAATCGTCGCGAAGCGGGGTCATGCCAGCCGCGCGACGATTGATCGCTTCCTCGCCGTCGGCTTCACCAAGACACAGGTGATGGAACTCCTGATGGCCGTCGCGCTCAAGACGATCAGCAACTACCTGGACCATATCAACCCTGCGCCGCTCGATGCCGCGTTTGCGTCCGGGAAATAATCCGCACCGCAACTTGACCAGCACCACCATGAGCACCCTTACGACCACACAGGAACTGGATTCGGCCCGCAATTTTTATGGCGGCCAAAAGATTCCGAAGCCCGCGCTGAAAATCATGGACGCCGCCACGGCGGAGCTTGAAAAGGGCGCTGCCGCGAGTCATGCGCTCCAGCCCGGCACCATCGCGCCGGATTTTATCCTGCCCCCCGTGGATGGTCGCAGCGTGCGGCTTTACACGGAACTGGAACGGGGACCGGTGGTGCTGGTGTTTTATCGCGGCGGCTGGTGTCCGTATTGCAAGATCCATTTGCGAGGCTTTCAAAATTTACTCACGGATTTCAGGGCGGCGGGCGCACAGATCATGGCCGTTTCGCCGCAATTGCCCGATCAATCGATGATCACGAGGGAGAAGGGCAAACTCACGTTTCCCATTTTGAGCGACGTCGGCCTAAACACCGCGCGTGCCTTCGGCGTGGCGTTTGAACTGCCAAAGGCATTGCTCAAGCTCTACGCGGAGCTCGATATTTCGCTGGAAACCTCCAACGGCGTGGAAGGTGCCAAAGAATTACCCTTGCCGGCGACATTCGTCATTCGTGCCGATCGCACCATTGCTTATGCGCATGTCGAAGCCGATTACACGCGTCGCTCGGAACTCCTGGAAGTTTTGAACCTCGTCCGTGAACTCGAAAACGTTACTGCCTGAAAATAAATTCCAATACTACGAAAACCAGCACCCCCAATATAAAAGTACTATGCAAACTAATACACTCTTCAGCCCGCTGGAACTTGGCGCTGTCAGCCTGCGCAACCGCATCGTCATGGCCCCAACCACGCGGATGCGGGCGAAAATGCCCGGCAATATTCCGTGGGAACTCAATGCAACTTATTATCGCCAGCGTGCGTCCGCCGGGCTGATCATCTCTATTGGCAATTATGGAGTGTCAGCGAAGCGGTGCGGCAATAAACCCGTGAGTGAGCATCCCCAGGGCGAGCGCAAGTCTGCGGGTTTTCAGAAGGGGAGGGGGCGAAAAGCCCGCAGTCTTGCGCGAAGGGGGAACCAGCGCGTTTAGCAGGGTGGGGCAATGTCTTTGCGTTGGGGAGATTGCTGATCGGTCGCCGGCTTCATGTTTTGTAGGCCCGAAAGGTTTTCTCGTTTGAACAAAACGTAAAGCCAAATGATTATTCCGGGCGAATAATATGCAACCATCATTAAGGCAAGTCGAAGCTCGGTTTCGGGCCAAGTATATCCGTGAGAATCATTATCTTTGATGTAGCGGAAATAAATGAGGATGTAGGCGGCGACCAGCAAAGCGTGCGCTATAACCGCCAAAACAGAAAGCATCCACTTAGTTTTGAAAATATACACACCGAACGCGCTTACAAAAAAATATGTGCAAAGCAAAACCTCTATCCAATAAATACGATTATCACCACCGCCCCTGCCTGCAAGCGCCCAGCAAATTTTATCAACTACGAGGATCAAAACAATCGAAAATATCCCAGCGGCAAGGAAAGCTCCCGAAAATTTTGCTCTTGTGGACATTATTCGGTAGCCGGAGGCTCCAAGTTCTGCGAGCCGGAAGGATTGACTGTGAAATTACACTCAATTCTCGCTGGCGTCAGTGATGCGGAAACATCCGTTTGCATACGCCCATACTGCCCGCCAGATGTTCTGAAGTAAAAGTTCCGTGTTATCTTGGAATCCCACGACACATCATTTGAACTCACGTTAAACTTAAACGATTGTCCGTAGCCGCTTTCCGGTGCCCAAAAAGGGTACGAATCATTCTCTAGCAAAAGTCCGCCGTGAAGCATTTCGATCTTCAAAGTCCAGTCAAAACTTTGACCGCTTCGCCGAACCTCTAAAGGCGAACGCAAAAGTGTAACTTGTAAATCACCACTGGAAGATTCTTTCCCGGTGGCTATGTCAAAAGTGGTTGAAGTCCCGTCATGGGGAATCTTGGCATCTATGCTTTGACCGACTAAAATTGCAGCACCATGCAGTTTCCACATATCAAATACCACTAAATTGTTTGGGTCTGGCTGATAATTATCGGGACGTTGTGGTGGCAACTTTAAGTAATATAGGTATCCTTGTTTTTTTGGGCGAATTCCCAAGTTGGAGCCTTTCAACGCTAAAAACTTGAATAGGCCATTTGCATCAGTCTCCGTAGAATAATATTCAACTTTTTGACTCATCAAACCTAGATTTATCGAGAGGCTACCTTGAACCTCAGCGCCAATGACCGGCTGACCATATTGGTCAACGACCTTTCCGTAAATGTCCATTGGTCTATTCTGAGCAAGTGCAAATTCATTCATGGCCTCGCCTTTATTTATTTGCCCTTGCTTGTATCTGGCAGCTATTCCAGCCTCGTTAGTCTTAGCGGCGGTCACAGATGTCTGTGGTGTGGTCAAACTATTACTGACGGCAGCGTGAACCGTGGGGGGCGTAGCCGTTATCGCGTTCGCCATTGGCGCTTGCTGTTGCTTTTGAACTTCTGACTTGTAAAGAATAAACCCAATAACGATGGCCGCTAGTATTACTAAAACCCAGACATTTTTTTGCTTTTTCATAAATGCCCTATTTCAAACTAAAGCCATTCCTGCCAAGAATCGTCCGCCAAAAATTGACCTGTTGTGGGTAATCGCTGCGGAATTCTGCGCTATGCCAAAAATGAGAACTAAAATTCTGATTCTTTAGCGGGTCGGACGGCCAAACGCTTTGCAAATCTGTTTGCGAACCCGTGAATGCCCCCTTGACTCCCGTTTGTGCGCCGAGCGCATAACAACGCGCTTCATCGCAATAAGCAAAAAGCTCGTAAGTGTTGGTGGGGAAATTCAGGGCTGTCGTTTCATAATAACGGTAAAAAAAGCCAGGATAAGGATTGTAGCCATAGGGACTATCCGGTTTTGAATTTTGGTCCAACTGCCAGAGCAACAAACTCAACGCGTAATCGTTAGTATTGTAGAAGTTCACAAAAGCACTGGCCCCATTAATTCCATTGAAATAGCAGGGCGCACCAACCGTCCAATAATTGGCATAGCAATTCGGTGTACCAGAGTCCTCGATGCCCAAGCTCCGCGTTGGGGTGGTTGGGTCGTAAGCATGGGAAGCAATCGCACCTTGCATCGCTACATACGTGTTGACCACTTGGTTGTTTCCGGCCAGTCGCAACGCTTCACCGGCAACCACGTTGCCCATGCTATGCGCCATGAGATAAACATGGCCGGGGTACTGACTATTGAGGTTGTTCAATTTGTTGAGCAACCCCGTCGCGGAAGCCCAAGCGTTTGATTCGCTGTCATCGAAGTTTCTAGGGTCGTTAAGAGGGTTATTCTTGCCAGTAAGACTAAAATCATAGTGGGTCGGCCAGCGGAACGAACCAAATCGCCCTTGATAGCCCTGCCAATAAAGCCGTTTAAAGGCACATTCAGCCCAACGGTCTTTTTCCCATGTTTCCATATTCCAGCCATGAACAAGCAGGATATAGGGCGTGTTGGTGTCTTGTGACGGCGTGTATTGAAACGCTGGCCCGTAGGTTCCTTCGGTGGCAAGTTCTACGTTGGTCAAGGGCGCTTTTTGAGGTTGATCTCCCACCGTCCAGCGCTCATACATCTGCTTGATGTCCACCAGTGCAATATAAACCGGAGTTTGGACGAGGACGTTTCCATTGCCATCGGCAATCGTCAGGTTTAGTGCGCCGTAGCCATATTTGACACCGCACCAGATGAATTGATTGGTGGGCCAAGTGCTTTTGGTGAATTGGAGGCTGTTGGCCGAACTGACCCGCCCGATATATGGACACTGAACGGGGTCAATCTGCTTGGTGGCAACTGTTTCGTTGGTTTGGTATCCGACGCCTGGGTCGGCGGCAGCGAAGAGGTCAATTGTTGGGTCGCTGGTCACACCACTCCAACTCAAAGTGAGGGTGCTATTGGTTGGCAGTTGGGCAATCAACCCCGGCGTCACACCCGCCACCCAGAGCCGCGCAAAATCTTGCAAATCCCGTTTGCACGGAATAACCCGTTGGCCAGCGGCATTTCTATATTCGCAATCCGGCGTGGGTGTGCTGGGTTTGTAAGGACAGAAAGCCGCAGAACTGTATTGATAAACATCGTCGTCAATGTTGGTGCCATCGTCAGAACTGTAAACGGAACGGTCGTAATTGTTATTCACCCAAAATGTGTAAGGGTCAGCTTGTACCTGATTCGCCAGTATTATGAGGCTGGCAATCAACGCCAGACCGCAAAAAAATCTGCTGATGCTTTTCATATTTTTTCCCCGCCACATTTTAGCCGTTCACCACAAAATAGAGGCCAACATGCTTTTCTCAAAAGGGCAAAACATCAAGTAAAATAGCGTCCTGAAAATGAAACCAACACCTTTGCAAAAGTTGTCGCAACCACAACAAGATTTGCTGTGCCAATATTGATCTTTATCGCATTCTCAATAAGAA
>Ga0265327_10002310_pt1 | contig 20381 bp, 13 predicted proteins | sample 41621metaG_FD_202089 | JGI IMG/M metagenome (GOLD analysis project Ga0265327, IMG submission 202089) | Rhizosphere microbial communities from Carex aquatilis grown in University of Washington, Seatle, WA, United States - 4-16-21 metaG | ecosystem: Host-associated > Plants > Roots > Rhizosphere...
CGAAGGAGGCGTCCTCGGCGTCCTCGGTGGTGGCGGAGGAACGCACGGCGACGGGCTGGTCCGACCCGACGAGTTCGGCGTAGGCGGCGCGGATCGCGGCCTCGACCGGCGCGGGCAGGGGCTCGGCCTCGATGCGGGCGCGGATAGCGGCGGTGACGGCCTGGACATGCTCCAGATCGTCGGGATCCAGCGCCTCGACCGGCGCGCGCAAGGGCTCGGCGGCGTCCAGGGCGACAATGAACTGCTCGAAGGCTTCGGTGCGCGCCACGAAGCCAGGCGGCACCGCGATGCCCGCGCGGGTCAGCTCGCCAAGGCTGCCGCCCTTGCCGCCCACGGCGGGGCGGTCGCTGAGGCCGATGGAGTCGAACCAGGCGACGACAGGCGTTTGCTCACTCATCAAGCTCACCTGAGGATGGTCACCACGCCCCGGCCGCCGTCGACGCGGATGCGGGCGCCGTCAGGGATGCGCTCGGTGGCCCGTCCGGTGCCGACCACGGCGGGCAGGCCGTATTCGCGGGCGACGATGGCGGCGTGGCTCATCGAGCCGCCGATGTCCGACACGGCCGCCGCGATCTTCTGGAACACCGGCGCCCAGGTCGGATTGGTTACCTGGCAGACCAGGATGTCGCCCTGCTTGAGCTTGGAGATATCCTGCACCGAGCGCACCACCCGCGCCGTGCCCTCGACCACGCCGGAGGAGGCGGCGAAGCCCTTGAGCACATTGGGGTCCTCCTCGCCCTGGTGCAGCCAGCTGTCCAGCGTCTCGCGGGTGATGCCCCACAGCATGACGATGGCGGGATCGTCGATGATGTCCGGCACCTCGCCGAGGGCGGGGGACGAATCCATCTTGGCCCAGGTCGCGATCGCCGCCTTGCGCTCGGCGATCAACGGCCGCCAGTGGTTCAGGCCGCGGGGTGGGGAGCCGTTGCCCCAGCTGGTCATCAGGTCGACGATCGCCTGCTCGACCTCGTAGCGCGACAGGTGGAACACGTCCTCGGCTTTGTCGAACAAGCCGTGCTCGGCCAGAAGCCCGCCGAACTCGCGGACCTTGTTGAAGAACAGGTTCGTGTACCAGTGCTCGCAGTAGAACTTGTGGCCCTCGACATAGGGGAACACCCGGCACGCCAGGGTGATCATCTGGTCGTAGGCGGCGCGCTCCTCGTCGCTGCCCAGCAAATCGCGATAGCCCTCGATCAGCTCCTGGCGCTCGGCCATCAGCTTCTCGGTGGGACGGTCGATGTTCTCGCCGGCCTTGATCTTGGCGATGTAGTCGGGGATGGCCGAAAAGGGCAGCGACAGGTCGTCGTTCCACGAGCGGTGGTAGTGGTAGAAGCCGTCGCCGACGTTGATGTTGAACCAGGGGTGGCGCGAGGTCTCGAGTTCCGCCAGCCAGCTCTCGCCGGCGGCGCCGGAAGCCTTGAGCGAGGCGAGGATCTCGTCGGCGCTCAGGCCGTCGATGAACTGGTGGTCCACGCCCAGGTCGATGGCGCGGCGGGACAGGCGCTTCACCTCCTCGTCGGGGCGGAAGATCTCCGCCTCGAAGCCGGCGACCATGCGGGCGATGGTCTGGTCGGTGATCTCGGGGAATGCCTTCTTGCAGAACTCGAAGAAGACCATGTAGGCGCCGTAGCCGAGCAGCAGGAACTCGAAGTGGTGGTGCCACATCCGGAAGTAGCCCTCGATGGACTTCTGCCAGGTCTCGAGCAGGCTGTGGCTTGAGGCTATGCCCTTGCCGGCGTGGACGTTCTCCAGCGGCTCGAACTCCGGCAGCTCCAGCTTGGGCAGGGCCTCGGCGTCGGCGATTAGCCGGCGCATCTTGACCTTCCACTGGTCGTATAGCCGCTCCCAGTTCTCGTAATAATAGAAGGCGCGCTGCTGGAATTCTCCGACGCGCTTGCCGATCTCGGCCGGGTCGGTCACGCCGTTGCCGCCGATGTAGACCCGCCCGTTGACGATCCGGTAGTCGATGCCGAGCGTGGTCGGCAGGCTGTGCACCCGGGTGTTGCTGGCGCCCAGCGCCACATAGGCCGCCTCGGCGGTGACCATGTCGAACACGGTCATCGGCTCGGGGAAGTGCATGGAGTTGTAGAACCAGAAGCGCTGATCGTCGCCGGGTTCGAACTGCATGTAATAGGGGTAGGCGGCCTGGGCGCGCTCGGTCCCCGGCGCGACCTTCACCGAGCTCGGCAGTGGAAAGCCCTTGGGCTGCTGCACCATGTCCATGTCCATCCTCCCGCCAAATCGGGGATGTCTCCCCCCGTCTTCAGGCGCGAAGACACTCTAGGCGTCAGACCGGCGGGGAGCCAACCTCCGAAAGCAGACGGCCGCTGGAATCCGCAGCGCGCTCATCGGTTTCGCACCGCTTGCCGCGCCCCGGGATCGGCGGCATGAATGTTGTTATCGCTACCACGCCGTTTCCGCCCGCTCGATCGTGAGGCCGAGTTCCATGACCAAGCGCCCGTTCCTGGCCGTCGCCGTCGCGACCGGCGCCCTCGCGGTTCTGGCGATGCCCGCTTCGCGGGCGGCCGAGCCCGCGCCTCTGAATTGGACGGCGGAGCAGGACCATCAGAACATGATGGACCAGCTCAAGATCACCGCCCTGCGCTCGGGGCCCAGCGGTGACGAAAACGCGCCCGACCACGCCAACTATGACGAGGCCAAGGCCAACCCCTTCCCCGATTGGCCGGACATCCTGACCACCAGGGACGGCCGCAAGGTCACGACGGCGGACCTGTGGTGGAAGGTGCGCCGGCCGGAGATCGTCGAGGATTTCGAACGCGAGGTGCTGGGCCGCATACCAAGAGACGCGCCGGGCGTGACCTGGTCGAAGGTCGCCTCGGAACAGGAACGGATCGGCCGCACCACCGCCGTGGTGACCAAGCTGGTCGGCCATGCCGACAACCGCGCCTATCCCGCCATCAAGGTCGATATCCAGATGATGGAGATCCTGCCGGCGCGGACCAAAGGTCCCGTGCCCATGCTGATCCTGTTCGGCGGGGCCAATTACCCGGCGCCGACCCAGCCGTCGCGGGACGAGCTGACGCGGATCAACGCGGCGCTTGAGGCCGAGCTGGCCCAGCGCGACCCCGCCCTGGCCGAGGTATTCGCGCGCCACCCTGGCTACACGCTCTTCGCTCCGCCGCCATTTCCGCCGCCGCCGACGGCCGCGCCGGACCAGCGCATCCAGGAGCTGCTGGCCGACGGCTGGGGCGTGGCCCTGCTCGACCCGACCAGCGTGCAGGCCGACAACGGCGCGGGCCTCACCCAGGGGATCATCGGCCTGGTCAATCACGGCCAGCCGCGCAAGCCCGAGGACTGGGGCGCGCTTCGGGCCTGGGCCTGGGGCGCCAGCCGCGCCTTCGACTATCTGTCCGCAGACGCGGCCGTGGACGCCAAGCGCATCGGCGTCGAAGGGGTGTCGCGCTACGGCAAGGCGGCGCTGGTGACCATGGCCTTCGACCAGCGCTTCGCCATGGTGCTCGTGGGATCGTCGGGCGAGGGCGGGGCCAAGCCGCACCGGCGCAACTGGGGCGAGGCGGTCGAGAACCTGACCGGCGCCGGTGAATACCACTGGATGGCGGGCAATTTCCTCAAGTACGGGGCGGCCCGCGCGGCCGGCGGCGCCAATACCCCCGGCGACCTGCCGGTGGACTCGCACGAGCTGATCGCGCTCTGCGCCCCGCGCCTGACCTTCGTCAGCTACGGCGTGCCGGAAAAGGGCGACGCCCGCTGGCTTGACCACCAGGGCAGCTTCATGGCCACGGCGGCGGCGGGGGCAGTGTGGAAGCTGCTCGGCGCCAAGGACATGGGGGTCACCAACGACTACCACCTGGCCCGCATGCCGGCGGTCAATGTCGACCTGCTGGACGGCCAGCTGGGCTGGCGCCAGCACGACGGCGGCCACACCGACACGCCGAACATGCCGCACTTCATCGCCTGGGCCGACCGCAACTTCGGCCGTCCGGCCGGGGCGCCTTAGGCGATGCAAAGGGCTGCAAGACGCACGGCGACCGGCGTGACCATCGCCGATGTGGCGCGCTCCGCGGGGGTGTCGGCCATGACCGTGTCGCGGGTGATGCGCGGCGACCGCAACGTGACCGAACCCACCCGCCTAACGGTGCTGACGGCGATCCGCGAGCTCAACTACACGCCCAACATCGCCGCTCGCGCCCTGGCCGGCGCCGACCACCTGTCCATCGGCGTGATCTACGGGAACCCCAGCGCCGCCTATCTCAGCGAGTTCCTGGTCGGCCTGCTCGACGAGAGCGCCGGGCGGGGGGCGGCCCTGAACCTGGTCAAGTGCGAGGCGCCGGATCAGGTCGCCGAGCGCGCGGCGGTCGAGCGCCTGCTGCAGAGCGGCGTGACCGGCGTGGTGCTGCCGCCGCCGCTGGGCGAAGCCTCGTTCGTGATCAAGGCCCTGAAGGACGCCCAGATCGCCACGGTCGCGGTGGCCACGGGAGGTGCGGCCAGCGAGGTGTCATGCATCCGCATCGACGACCGCGCCGCCGCCGCCGAGATGACCCGCTATCTGGTGGGACTCGGTCACCGGCGCATCGGCTTCATCAAGGGCCACCCCAACCAGACCGCCAGCGCCGAACGCCTCGCGGGCTTCCAGCAGGTGATCGACAGCGCCAAAAACGCCGAGGGTGTGGTCGCCCAAGGCTATTTCACCTTCGCCTCGGGGCTGGAGGCGGCCGAGAAGCTGCTGGACAGCCAGCCCCGGCCGACGGCGATCTTCGCCAGCAACGATGATATGGCGGCGGCCGCCGTGTCGGTGGCGCACCGTCGCGGCCTGGACGTGCCGCGCGACCTGACCGTGGTCGGCTTCGACGACACCCAGCTGGCGGTCACGGTGTGGCCGGCCCTGACCACCGTGCGCCAGCCGGTCAGCGCCATGGCCGCCGCCGCCGTCGACCAACTGATCCGCGAGATCGGCGCGGGCCGGGCCGGCGCGCCGGTCCAGCCGGTGGATAGGGTGGTCGCCCACGAGCTGATCGTCCGGCAATCCTCCGACCGTCCGCCGGCCTGACCGGCGCAATTGACAACGGGACCCGGGCATGGACGTTAGCGCTATCATCGGCGCGGCCCGGCCAAGAGCCGAGGCAGGGTAGGGCGGACGGATGGATCAACTGCCTGCGGACTGGCGCGACGCGTCCCTGCTCGGCCGCCTCCACACGCCCCGCGGCCCGACCCCGATCCTGGTGCGGCGCGGACGGGTGTTCGACATCTCATCCCTGTGGCCGACGACGGCGGACTTCGTCTCCGCCGGCGCGCCGCTGGAGGTCCAGGGCGCGGCGGATCTCGGCGATATCGAGGACCTGCGACTGGAGCCGGCCTGGCAGGCGCCGGATGCTTCGATCCGCCTGCTCTCGCCACTCGATCTGCAATGCGTCAAGGCCGCGGGCGTGACCTTCGCGGTCTCGGCCCTCGAGCGGGTGATCGAGGAGCGGGCCCGGGGCGACGCGGACGAGGCCGAGTCTCTGCGCCGGGCGCTCGGCGAGCGCATCGGAACGGAGATCGGCGCGGTGCGGCCGGGAACGGTCGAGGCGGCGGCCCTGAAGCAGGCCCTGATCGCCGAGGGCCTGTGGTCGCAGTACCTCGAAGTCGCCATCGGCCCGGACGCGGAGGTGTTCACCAAGGCTCCCTGTCTGTCGACCGTGGGGTGGGGCGACCATGTCGGCGTGCGCTCCGACTCGCACTGGAACAATCCCGAGCCGGAGGTCGTCCTCGTCTGCGGCCGCGATGGGGAGGCGCGCGGGGCCGCGCTCGGCAACGATGTCAATCTGCGTGACTTCGAGGGCCGCAGCGCGCTTCTGCTCGGCAAAGCCAAGGACAACAACGCCTCCTGCGCCGTGGGCCCGTTCATCCGCCTGTTCGACGACGGCTTCACGCTGGACGACGTGCGCAAGGCCTCCATCCGTCTGGAGGTGGTCGGGGAGGACAATTTCCGCCTGGAGGGGTCCAGCTCCATGACCCAGATCAGCCGCGATCCGCTGGACCTTGTTGGCCAGACCATCTCGAAGAACCACCAGTATCCCGACGGCTTCGCCCTGTTCCTCGGCACCATGTTCGCGCCGATCGAGGACCGCGACACGCCTGGCCAGGGCTTCACCCACAAGGTGGGCGACATCGTGCGGGTGTCCAACCCGCGCCTCGGCGTGCTGGAAAACAGGGTCACGACCTGCGACCAGGCCCCGCCCTGGACCTTTGGTGTCGGAGACCTGATGCGCAATCTCGCCGGGCGCGGACTCCTGAGTGCGGCCCATGGCTAATCAATCCGCCGTCTATCCCAGCCTGAAGGGCACGCGGGTGGTGGTCACCGGCGGCGGCTCAGGCATCGGCGCAGGCGTGGTCGAGGCGTTCGTGCGCCAGGGCGCCGAGGTGGCGTTTCTGGATATCCTCAAAGCGGAATCCCACGCCCTAGCGCAGAGGTTATCGGCGTTTGGCCCCGCGCCATGCTTCTACGCCTGCGACCTGACCAACCTCGGCGCCCTGCGCCAGACCCTCGCGCGGATCGACCTCGACCGCGGCGCGACCCAGGTGCTGGTCAACAACGCCGCCTGCGACGACCGCCATACGCTGAGCGACGTCACGCCGGAATATTGGGACAAGAGCATCGCCACCAACCTCAGCCACATGCTGTTCTGCGCCCAGGCGGTCGCGCCGGGCATGAAGGCGATGGGCGGCGGCGTGATCGTCAACTTCGGCTCGATCTCCTGGCATCTCGGCCTTCCGGACCTCGTGATCTACGAGACGGCCAAGGCGGGGATCGAGGGCATGACTCGGGCCCTGGCCCGCGAGCTCGGCCCCGACGGAATCCGCGTCGTGTGCGTGGCGCCCGGCAACGTGAAAACCCCGCGGCAGATGCAGTGGTACACGCCCGAGGGCGAGGCCGAAATCGTCGCCGCCCAGTGCCTGAAGGCCCGCATCCACCCCGAGCACGTCGCCTCCCTCGTCCTGTTCCTGGCCTCGGACGACGCCAGGATGTGCACCGGCCACGAGTACTGGATAGACGCGGGCTGGCGATGACGCTCCAACGCCCCGCCTGCGTCTGGGACATCGGCTGCGAGCTCGGCGAGGGGCCGATCTGGAGCCCTTCGGAACAGGCGCTGTGGTTCGTCGACATCAAGCGCAACCTCATCCACCGCTACGATGAGCGCACCGGGGAAGGCCGCTCCTGGCCCGCGCCCGCGCCGCCAGGATTCCTGGCGCCTGTGGAGGGCGGCGGCTGGATCGCGGGGCTCAAGACCGGGCTGCACCGCTTCGATCCGGAGACCGGCGGCTTCGAGCTGCTCTGCGAGGTCGAGCCCGACCTGCCGGGCAACCGGCTGAACGATGGGGCTGTGGACCCCGAGGGCCGCCTCTGGTTCGGCTCGATGGACGATGCGGAGTCCAAGCCGACCGGCCGCCTCTATCGCCTGGAACCCGGCCTGGAGGCCGTCCCCCACGACGACGGCTACGTCATCACCAACGGCCCGGCCTTCAGCCCTGACCTGACCACGCTCTACCACACCGACACCCTGGGCCGGACCATCTACGCCTTCCGCATCGAGGGCGACGGGCGGCTCGGGCCCAAGCGGATATTCGCCCGGATTCCCGAGGAAGACGGCTATCCCGACGGCGCCGTGGTCGACGCCGAGGGCTGCGTGTGGTCCGGCCTGTTCGGCGGCTGGGGCCTGAACCGCTACGCGCCCACCGGCCAGCTGCTGGAACACGTCGCCTTCCCCTGCGCCAACGTCACCAAGGCGGCGTTTGGCGGGCCGGACTACCGCACCCTCTACGCCACCACCGCCCGCAAGGGCCTGACGGAAGCGCAGCTCGAGAGCCAGCCCCTCGCCGGCGGCCTGTTCGCCCTGCGCGTCTCGACGCCGGGACTCGCTCCCACGGGGGTTCGCCTGTAGGTCGAGGCTGCGGCAGCTTCAACGCCGGAGCTGCTAGGTCCCGCATCCGCGCCGTTCTGGCGCTCCGTGCGGGATGACGATGAGGTGGGGCGGTAACCGCCTTGCCAATTGTTCGCGCTAACAATAGCGTCGGTCTCAGAGCCGCGTCAGTCGGCTACCGGGAGGCAGGGCGATGACCATCAACACCAGGTTGGTGACCGGTCTGGCGTTGAGCGCGGCCCTCGGGGGCCTGCTGTTCGGCTACGACACCGCCGTGATCTCCGGCGCGGTCGGCTCCATCGACGCCAACTTCATCAACCCGCAGAACCTCTCCGAAACCGCGCGCAGCAGTCTGTCGGGATGGGCGGTGTCGTGCGCCCTCTTGGGCTGCGTGATCGGCGCGGGTCTGGCTGGTCCGATCTCGCTACGCCTCGGGCGGCGGGGCGGCCTGATGGTCTCGGCCATCCTGTTCCTGTTCTCGTCCCTGGGGTCGGCCTTCCCCGAGATCGGCTTCGGCGCCATCGGCCACATGGGCCCGGCGGCGCTCGGGCCGTTCATCGCCTACCGCATCGTCGGCGGCATGGGCATCGGCATCGCCTCGATGCTGTCGCCGCTCTACATCGCCGAGATCGCCCCGGCGGCCTCGCGCGGCCGCTTCGTCACATTCCAGCAGATCGCCATCGTCGGCGGCATGAACCTGGTTTACTTCGTCAACTGGGCGATCGCCTCGCGGGGCGACGAGGCCTGGATCAACGCCTGGGGCTGGCGCTTCATGCTGGCCTCCGCCGCGATCCCCGCCCTGATCTTCCTGCTGGCCATGGTGGCGGTGCCCGACACCCCCCGCTGGTTCGCGCTGAAGGGCCGTGAGGAAGAGGGCCTGAAGGTCCTGCGCACGCTGGAGGACGACGAGACCGCGGCCGCGACCATGGCCGAGATCCACCAGACCCTCAACGAACGCAGCGGCAAGCTGTTCGCCTTCGGCGCCCTGGTGGTGGTGGTCGGCGTGATGCTGTCGATCTTCCAGCAGTTCGTCGGCATCAACGCGGTGCTCTACTACGCGCCCCTGATGTTCAAGAACATGGGCTCGTCCACCGACACGGCCCTGCTGCAGACGGTGGTGGTGGGCGTGGCCAATGTCGTCTTCACCCTGGTGGCCACGGCCACGGTCGACCGCTGGGGCCGCAAGCCGCTGCTGATCCTGGGCGGCCTGGTGATGGCGGCGTCGATGCTGATCCTGGGCTTCCTGTTCAACGCCCACGCCGTGGGCATAGGCGCCCTGATCGCCGTGATCGCCTACATCGCCGGCTTCGCCCTGTCGTGGGGCCCGGTCACCTGGGTGCTGCTGTCGGAAATCTTCCCCAACATCATCAAGGCCAAGGCCATGGCCATCGCCGTGGCAGCCCAGTGGATCGCCAACCTGCTGGTGTCGTGGTCGTTCAAGGTGATGGACGGCTCTTCGGCCCTGAACGCCATGTTCAACCACGGCTTCGCCTACTGGATCTACGGCGGCATGAGCCTTCTGGCCGTGCTGTTCGTGATGCGCTTCGTGCCGGAGACCAAGGGCAAGACGCTGGAAGCCATCCAGCACATGTGGAAGCCTGGCCAGTCCCATGCGTCCGCGGCGCCCGACCTGCGGCCCGCCGCCGATCCGCTCTAGAGCGATGGCCAACATCCCGGCGCGCAGATGGACCTGGGCCGCTATCGCGGCGCCCCTGACGCTGAGCCTCGCCGGCGCCGCGGGCGCCCAAGGTCCCGCGCCCCTCTACAAGGACCCCCGTCAGCCGGTGGCGGCGCGCGTCGAGGACCTGCTCAAGCGCATGACCCTGGCCGAGAAGGTCGGCCAGATGCAGGCGATCTGGGAGAACAAGGGCGACATCCAGACGCCTGACGGCGCCTTCTCCGAGGCCAAGGCCGAGAAGGCCTATCCCGACGGGCTGGGCGAGATCACCCGCCCGTCCGACCTGCGCGGCGTGACCCAGTCCAGCGGCGCGGCCGGCGCCGCCGAAAAGCCCGGGCGCGGCCCGCTGGAGACCGCCGAATACACCAATGCCGCCCAGCACTGGGCGGTGGAGCACACCCGCCTGGGCATACCGCTGCTGATCCACGAAGAGGCGCTGCACGGCTATGTGGCGCGCGAGGCGACCAGCTTCCCGCAGGCGATCGGCCTGGCCTCGACCTGGGACCCCGACCTCTTGACCCAGGTGTTCGGTGTCGCGTCCCGCGAGATGCGGGCGCGGGGCGTCTATGTGGCCCTGGCCCCAGTGGTCGACGTGGCCCGCGATCCCCGCTGGGGGCGCATCGAGGAGACCTACGGCGAGGACCCCTATCTGGTGGGGACCATGGGCGTGGCCGCCGTGCGCGGCTTCCAGGGGGATGCGCTGCCGCTCGGCGAGGGCAAGGTGTTCGCCACCCTCAAGCACCTCACCGGCCACGGCCAGCCGGAGAACGGCACCAACGTCGGCCCGGCAGAGATCTCCGAGCGGACCCTGCGCGAGAACTTCTTCCCCCCGTTCGAACGGATCATCCGCACCACCAACATCATGGCGCTCATGCCTTCGTACAACGAGATCGACGGGGTGCCGTCGAGCGCCAACCGCTGGCTCCTGCGCGACGTGCTGCGCGGCGAGTGGGGCTTCAAGGGCGCCACCACCAGCGACTACTTCGCCATCCGCGAGCTGATCACCCGCCACCACATCGCCGCCGACCCCGCCGCCGCCGCAGTGCGGGCCATGGACGCGGGCGTCGACATGGAGCTGCCCGACGGCCTCGGCTACAAGCGCCTGCCGGAGCTGGTGAAGGCGGGCAAGGTCGACCCGAAGCTGATCGACGAGGCCGTCCGCCGCATCCTCGCGATCAAATTCCAGTCGGGCCTGTTCGAGCATCCCTATGTCGACGCCGCCAAGGCCGCGGGCCTGACCGACCAGCCGGGCGACATCGCCCTGGCCCGCAAGGCGGCGCAGGAAGCCATGGTGCTGCTGAAGAACGACCAGAACCTGCTGCCCCTCGATCCGGCCAAGGTCGGACGCCTGCTGGTGGTGGGGACCCACGCCCGCGACACGCCGATCGGCGGCTACAGCGACGTGCCGCGGCATGTGGTCAGCGTACTGGAGGGGCTGGAGGCCGAGGCCAAGTCTTCCGGAAAATTTACCGTCGCCTATTCGGAAGGCGTGCGCATCACCAAGAGCCACGTCTGGGCCCAGGACCAGGTCGACCTGGAGGACCCGGCGGTGAACGCCCGGCTGATCGCGGACGCAGTGAAGGCGGCGGCTTCGGCGGACACCATCCTGATGGTGCTGGGCGACAACGAGCAGACCAGCCGTGAGGGCTGGGCCGAGACCCACCTCGGCGACCGCGACTCCCTCGATCTGATCGGCCAGCAGATGGATCTGGCCCGCGCGCTCCTGGCCCTGCACAAGCCCACGGTGGTGGTGCTGCTGAACGGGCGGCCGCTGTCGGTGAACGAGCTCGCCGCCAACGCCCCGGCCCTGATCGAGGGCTGGTATCTCGGCCAGGAGACCGGCTCGGCGGTGGCCGACGTGGTGTTCGGCCGGGCCAATCCGGGCGGCAAGCTGCCGGTGTCGATAGCCCGCTCGGTGGGCCAGCTGCCGATCTTCTACAACCACAAGCCCACGGCCCGGCGCGGCTATCTGTTCGACACCACCAGCCCGCTCTACCCCTTCGGCTACGGCCTCAGCTACACGACCTTCTCCCTGTCCGCCCCAAAGTTGGCGCAGGCCTCCATCCGCGCCGACCAGCCGGTGAAGGTGTCGGTGGACGTCGCCAACACGGGCTCACGGGCCGGCGACGAGGTGGTGCAGATCTACGTGCATGAGCAGATCGCCTCGGTGACCCGGCCGGTGATCGAGCTGAAGCGGTTCAAGCGCGTCCACCTGGAGCCCGGCGCCCGCACCACGGTGGAGTTCGAGCTGAAGCCCGAGGACTTGGCCTTCTGGAACCTGCAGATGAAGCACGCGGTCGAGCCGGGCGTGTTCGACATCTACGCCGGCCCGAACTCGGTGGACCTGAAGAAGGCGGAGCTTAGGGTCACGGGGGGCTGAGGCTTGCGATGATGGAGGCGCTAGCTAGGGCGCATCGGGCTCAGCATTTGGCCTTGTGTGTGGCGTACGCCAGCGCCGTGGGATAACTCTGGTCGACAGCGGACTGGATCGCAGCTTTGGATGCGAAGGATAGCTCCGCATGCGCAATTGCAACTCCGTTGGGGTCAAACCAGGTTAGCTGACCGGGGCCGCCTGTTGCGAGAGCATCCAGCAAGGGCTTGGTCAGCTCAAGTTGATGACCGATCTCGTTCTTACCACCCCATTCGTGTCGGTATTCTAGAAGAACAGTCCCCGTTCCAGTCGATCTGGATTTTTGGCCACCAAATGTGAGGACAAAGATTCCGCTCTCTTGGCCCGGGCGGACCCGTGCATGGGCTATCACATAAATGGGCGGGGCAAGTTCGGGCATTCTATCAACGGTCATCGGATATTGTATTGCGACCCAAATGTCGTCCCGTCCACCGGCCGGCTTGTACTCGACGATAGACTCCTTGATGGGCTTTCCGCTCATGCTGAGGCTCAGGAGAATCTCGGTCGAGTGCCCCGAAAAGGAGGCGATTGCGGAACAATCTTGCCGAATGGCCACCGCCGGGCGCCAAAACGCCAGCGATATGGCGAGCGCAGCAACAACTACAGTCGCCAAGTCCTTGCGCACCATCGCAACCGCCTCTTACCGCGGAGGAGCCTCCGCGCACCCCGGATTATGCTCTTCAGCGCCACTTGGGCAATGTCCGCTCACGAGCCAACTCCGACCATGGAACGTCGGCTTGTCGAACGTCCCGCTCTGCTGAGGCTGGGCCTCCTATGAATAGCCAGCCTAGCCGCCAGCGCGATCAAAGACCGCCGGCCGGTACGCCGGCGTGATCAGGTGGATCACCAGCAGCGCCACGAGATAGGCGCCCGCCGCGACGACGAAGATCGGCTGGTAACTGCCCACCGTCTGCAGGATCCATCCCGCGTACTTGGCCATCAGCATGCCGCCGAGCGCTCCGGCGAGGCCGCCCAACCCCACCACCGATCCCACCGCCCAGCGGGGAAACAGGTCCGACGGCAGGGCGTAGACATTGGCCGAGAAGCCCTGGTGGCCGGCGGTCGCCAGGCCGATGAGCAGGGTGGCGACCCAGAGGTTCGGGGCGGCGCTGGCGAAGGCGACCGGCAGCACGATCAGGGCGCAGCCCAGCATGGCCAGCTTGCGCGCGCGGCCGGTCGGCAGGCCGGCCTTGAGCAGGCGCGAGGAGCCCCAGCCGCCGAGCACCGAGCCCACGTCGGCCATCACATAGATGGCGACCAGCGGCGGGCCGAAGGCGGTCATGTTCACCCCGTAGCGGCGGGTGAAGAAGTCCGGCAGCCAGAACAGGAAGGTCCACCACACCGGGTCGATCAGGAACCGCCCGGCGATATAGGCCCAAGTCTCGCGGGTGGCCAGCAGGCGGCGCCAGGGAACGGGGCTCTGGGCCGGCGCCGGATCGCTCTGAATATAGGCCAGCTCGGCCGCCGAGACCTTCGGATGCTCCGCCGGCCGGCGATAGAACAGGAGCCAGGCGGCGAGCCAGATCACGGTCAGGAGGCCGGTGAGGATGAAGGCCATTTGCCAGCCCAGCGTCAGGGTGATGACGGGGACCAGCAGCGGCGCGACGATGGCCCCGACGTTGGAGCCGGCGTTGAACAGGCCGATGGCCAGGGCCCGCTCGCGTTGCGGGAACCACTCGGTGGCGGCGGCCAAAGACGCTGGGAAGGTCCCAGATTCGCCGAGCGCCAGGGGGATGCGGGCGATGGCGAAGCCCGTGGTCGAACGGACCAGGGCGTGGGCCATGTGCCCGATGGTCCACAGGGTCACGGCCAGGGCGAAGCCGGCCTTGGCGCCGATGCGGTCGACGATCCGGCCGAAGGCGACATAGCCCAGGCCGTAGGCCGCCTGGAACCAGAACACCACGTCGCCGTAGCCCGTCTCGGTCCAGCCGTACGACTTTTGCAGCGTGGGCTTGAGCACGCTCAGCACCTGGCGGTCGACGTAGCTCAGCATCACGGCCAGGAACAGCAGCCCGCAGACGATCCAGCGCACCCGGCCGCGCGGCGACGGCGCAGCGGGCGCGGGCGGGGGCGGGGCTACCAAGTCAACACCGCGCTGTTCTCCCGCCGGTGGTTTTCCCGAAAGGCCGGGCGCGGCCGGCGGGCGCGTTTGGGCTGGACAGGACCGCCGCCGCCTCGTCTGATAGCGTTAACACTAGGCGGGGGCGGGGGGTTGTCAACGGCGATGGCGGGCGTGAGGCAGAGCCTGACGAAGCGCATTCGCCCGGCCCTTTTGGCGGCCTGGCTGGCGCTCGCAACCCTTCTGGCGGGCCGGCCGGCGGCGGCCGAGGACGGCTATGACCTTTGGCTGCGCTACCGTCCCGTCGAGCCGGCGTGGGCGCAGCGCTACCTGCCCTTCGCCACGGAGATCGTCGCAGCCAACGGCTCGCCGATCCAGACCGCCGCCGCCGCCGAGCTCGACCGGGGGTTGAAGGGCTTGCTGCGCAGTGCGCCGCGGCACGTCAAACGGATCGACCGCGACGGCGCGATCCTGATCGGCTTGACGGACGTTTCGCCGGTGACCGACGGCGTCTACCGGCTGGCTCCCGAGGGCTATGTGATCCGCAGCGTGATCGTGCAGGGTCACAACGCAACTCTGATCGCGGGCGCATCGGACAAGGGCGTACTCTACGGCGTGTTCGCCTTCCTTCGCCTGCTGCAGACCCGCCAGCCGATCGACTGCTTGGACATCGCCTCGGTTCCCAAGCTGCAGCTGCGCGTGATCGACCACTGGGACAACCTCAACGGCCTGATCGAGCGCGGCTACGCCGGCGGCTCGCTGTGGGACTGGCAGAGGCTGCCGGCCTACAAGGACCCCCGCTACACGGACTATGCCCGGGCCGAGGCCTCGATCGGGGTCAACGGCGTGACGCTCAACAACGTCAACGCCTCGTCTCAGAGCCTGACCTCCGCCTATCTGGCCAAGACGGCCGCCCTGGCCGACGTGTTCCGGCCGTATGGCGTGAAGGTCTATCTGTCGGCCCGCTGGACCGCGCCGATGGAGCTCGACCATCTGCCGACAGCCGATCCGGCGGACCCCCGCGTGCAGGCCTGGTGGAAGGCCAAGGCGGACGAGATCTATCGCTACATTCCCGACTTCGGCGGCTTCCTGGTCAAGGCCAACTCGGAGGGCCAGCCGGGACCCGGCGACTACCACCGCACCCACGCCGAGGGCGCCAACATGCTGGCGGATGCGGTGAAGCCCCACGGCGGCGTGGTCATCTGGCGGGCCTTCGTCTACGCGCAGGACGTCCCCGACGACCGGGCCAAGCAGGCCTACAACGAGTTCGTCCCGCTCGACGGCCAGTTCCGCGACAATGTGCTGGTGCAGGTCAAGAACGGGCCGATCGACTTCCAGCCGCGCGAGCCGTTCCACCCGCTGTTCGGGGCCATGCCGAAGACGCCGCTGATGCTGGAGCTGCAGATCACCCGCGAATACCTGGGCCAGGGGACCGGCGTGGTCTATCTCGGTCCGCTCTTCGAGGAGGCGCTCAAGGCCGACACCTTCGCTAGCGGAAGGGGATCGACCGTGGCGAGCGTAATCGACAACGAGCTCAATCCCGATCGCCTGACCGGCATCGCCGGGGTCGCCAACACCGGCGCCGACCGCAACTGGTCCGGCACGACCTTCGATCAGGCCAACTGGTACGCCTTCGGCCGCCTTGCGTGGGACCCTGACGCGTCGGCCAAGTCCATCGCCGAGGACTGGCTGAAGATGACCTTCACCGCCGATCCGAAGTTCGTGTCGCCGACGCTGCAGATGATGATGGGCTCGCGCGAGGCGGCGGTGGACTACATGACGCCGCTGGGGCTGCATCACCAGATGGCCCGGGGCGATCATTACGGGCCGGGGCCGTGGGTCACCGGCGGGCGCGCCGATCAGACCTCGCTCTATTTCAATAAAGTTGCCGCCGACGGCATCGGCTTCGACCGCACTGCTGCAGGCAGCAACGCCATCGCCCAGTACGCCCCCGAGGTCGCCGCGCCCCTGGCCGACCCGCGCACGACGCCGGAGACGGAGTTGCTGTGGTTCCACCATCTGGCCTGGGACTATCGGCTCAAGTCCGGCCAGACCCTTTGGGACGGTCTCGTGGATCGCTATGACCGCGGCGTCCGCGAGGTCGAGGACATGCAGAAGACCTGGAGGTCGATGAGCCCATATGTTGATCCTCAGCGGTTCGAGCAGACCTCGGCCCTGCTGACGCTGCAGAGGCGCGAGGCCCAGTGGTGGCGGGACGCCAGCATCGCCTTCTTCCAGGGCTATTCGCACCGGCCCGTTCCGGCCGGACACGCCGAGCCGCCACACCCGGCGAGCTTCTACGAATCCATCACTTCCCCGTACGCGGCGGGCTTCTGAGCGCCTCCAGAGGCACGGCCTCCGCCATCGCCCGGTAGCCGGCCGGGGAGGGGTGTAGGTGGTCGCCGGAATCATAGGCGGGCAGGAGACTGTCCGGCTGTTGTGGATCGCGCAGGGCGGCGTCGAAGTCGGCCACGGCGTCGAAGTGACCGGGCGCGCGGATCCAGGCGTTGACGCGCTGCCTGTCGGCCTCATTCTGGGCGTCGGGATGATAGACGGCCGTCCCGGCCCAGGGCGTGATCGTGCCGCCGACCACCGTCAGTCCATGGACATGAGCGGCGGCGATGATCTGGGCGTAGGCGGCGATCAGCCGTTCGACGAGAGCGGCGTGCTCCTCGGGCGTCGCCGGCGCGGTCTGCGTCAGGGTCCCGAGGTCGTTGACGCCTTCCAGCACGATCACCGCCTGGACGCCGGACCGGCCGAGAACGTCGCGGTCGATGCGGGCCATGGCGCTCGGGCCGAGGCCGTCGAGCAGCACCCGGTTGCCGCCGATACCAGTGTTGACCACGCCGATGTCTCTGGTCGAGGGCGAGGCCTGCAGCCGCCGAGCGAGCTGGTCGGGCCAGCGGTCGTCGCCGTCGGTCGTCGAGCCGCGCCCGTCGGAAATCGAGTCTCCGAGCACGACCACCGCGCCGCCGCCGTCCGCAGCGACATCGACCCCGGCAAGCTGGAACCAGTGCAGTGTCTTGGTCCCTTGTCCAAGATCCTCCGCGCCCACGGCGTCGCCGTGAACCAGCCAGGAGGTCGTGCGCGAGCCGGGATGGCCGGTCTGCCCCTCGGGCGGCCGGTTGAAATGCAGGGTCACCGTGAGGTCGGCGAGGGCCGGCGCCTTGAGCTCGACCGGATCGGACCAGTATTCGGCCCCGGCGGGGATCGTCACCTGCGAGTGACCGTCAAAGGTCAGGGGTCGGTCCGACCCCGGCCGGATTCGCGGCGATCCGGCCGCTACGGCCAGGGCGGCATGGGCGTCGTCGATCGTCAGCGGCGCGCGGCCTAAGGCGTTGGACAGGCGCACCCTTAGGCGCGGTCCGCCGATGGACAGGGGAACGGTCTGGCGCAGGGTGGCGTCGGTCAGGTCTGCATCTGGCAAGGCGTTCTGCGGCTCGGGCGTCTGTTGCCCCGCCCCCCAGGACGCGACCCAGCGCGTCTGGGACTGAGCCTGTGCAGGCCCGCACAGCAACGCTGCTACGGCTAAGCTTCGCGCCAGGTTCGACAGCCGCAAACGCTTATCCTTTCTGGGAAAGGCAACTCTAGGTAACGAGAGCAACGGCCGCAAGACGGGCCGATCTCAGCTGTCCGCCGGGGAGCAGATGATCGCGGCGTCAATGGAGTGAATCTGAGAACACCGCTTAGGCGATCAACGTTTACTTGCTTACCTGGCCATTTGGCCAGGGCATCAATTTTCCCGCAGTAACGTTGGGACGCTTCGGTTGCGGGATTCTGCTGAAACGCGCCATTGCGTCGTCTTAGGACTGAATTTCCGAATCAGTCTTATTCTGCGTCGATACCCAGTGCAGCGATTATACCTGAAGCCGACAAATCGGGGCTGGCATGGCGGAGGAAAGCGAGGACGAGATCGAACGCTTGGCGGAGCTACGGCGGTTTGATTTCCTTTACGAGGCCAAGCAGGAGGAGCTGCGGCGCATCTGCAGCATCGCCAAGCAGCTGTTCGACGCCTCCCTGGCGTCGATCGTTATGGTCGATTCCGATCACATCAAGGTCTTGGAGACCGACGGTTCGGACATAAGGATCGCGTCGCGCGAGGATGCGCCGTCGGCCGCGACGGTGGAACTGGGCGATTTTCTCGAACTCGAGGACATTTCCGAGACCGCCCGCACCGGCCTGCGTCAGCGCGGCTTCCGGCATTACGCAGGCGTGCCCCTGCAGCCGACTCCGGGCCTGATGGTCGGGTCGTTCTGCGTGATGAGCAAGGAGCCGCGCCGCCTGACTGAGGGAGAACGTGAGAACTTGAAGGCCCTGGCGCATGTGGTTGAGGACCAGATGCGCCTGTTCGTCACCACGCAGGAGCTGCGCGAACGCGAAGCCGCGCTGGCGCTGGCCAAGGCGCAGGCCGAGGCCGCCAACCAGGCCAAGAGCCAGTTCCTCGCCAACATGAGCCATGAAATCCGCACGCCGATGAACGGCGTGATCGGCATGAACGCGCTGCTGCTGCGCACCAGCCTTACGCCCGAGCAGTTCAAGTTCGCCGACACCGTGCGCATCTCGGCCGAAAACCTGCTCGGCATCATCAACGACGTGCTCGACATCTCGAAGCTTGAGGCCGGCAAGGTGGAGATCGAGGCCGTCGATTTCTCGCTGCAGACCGTGATCGAGGACGTGGCTGAACTCTTGTCGCCGCGCGCCAGCGAGAAGTCCCTCGATATCGCCACCTATGTCGACGAGGACGCGCGCCAGCCTTTGCGCGGCGACCCGAGCCGCGTCCGCCAGATCCTGCTCAACCTGGCCTCCAACGCCGTCAAATTCACCGAGCGCGGCTATGTGGCGATCGAGGCGCGCTCGCAGACTCTCGACGACGGCCGCATCCGGGTGAGGGTCGAGGTGCACGACACCGGCATCGGCATCGATCAGGAGGCCAAGGGGCGGTTGTTCGAGAAGTTCCAGCAGGCCGACGGGTCGGTGACCCGGCGCTTCGGGGGTACCGGCCTCGGCCTGTCGATCTGCCGCGAGCTGATCACCCTGATGGGCGGCGAGATCGGGGTGGAGGAGCGGCTACCCGCCGGCTCGACCTTCTGGTTCGAGATCGATCTGCCGCAGGGCAAGACCGGCGCCGTCCTCGAAACGCCCACAGGAGACCTGAAGGGCGCGCGCATCCTGGTGGTCGACGACATCGAGATCAACCGCAGCATCTTCGTGCGCCAGCTGAGGGCCGAGGGCGCGATCATGGCCGAGGTCTCGTCCGGCGGCGCCGCGCTGGAGGCGATCGCCACCGCGCACCGCGAGGGCCAGCCGTTCGATATCGTCCTGCTGGACCACATGATGCCCGCCATGGGCGGCGACACCGTGGCCGAGCTGATCCGGGCCCATCCGAACTGGCGCCAGCCGGGCTTGGTGCTGGCCTCCTCGGTCAGCGAGCCGCCGAGCGGCGAGCGGGCCGCCCAGATCGGCTACAACGCGGTGCTGACCAAGCCCGTGCGGCACGCCCTTCTGGTCGACACCCTCGCCGGACTGTATCGCGGCGACGTCTGCGCGTTGCCCGGGCCCTCGGCGCCCAGCGAGCCCGCTCTGCCGGCTTCTGCCACGGGGCGCATTCTCCTGGCCGAGGATCATGAGATCAACCGGCAGCTGGCGATGACCATCCTCGAACAGGCGGGCTACAGCGTCGAGTGCGCCACCAATGGCCTCGAGGCCCTGGCTGCCGCCCGCCGCGGCGGATTCGACCTGGTGCTGATGGACGTGCAGATGCCGCAGATGGACGGCCTGGAATCGACCCGCTCGATCCGCGCGTCCGCTGGAGACCTGGCCGACATCCCGATCATCGCCCTGACCGCCAACGTCATGCGCAGCGACCGTGAAGAATGCCTGGCGGCCGGGATGGACGATTTCATCGGCAAGCCGATCGACGCCAAGGCGTTTCTCGCCACCGTGGCGCGCACCCTGCACGCGCCCCCGCGCCGCAGGACCGAAGGGGGCCTGACGTCAAGAGCCGGGATTTCCTAAGGTCGGAGTCCTGGGACGGCCCCGCCGGTCAGCGAGACCTGGCGGACAGGATGACGGGCAGCTGGCTTCGAACCTACGACCCGCTGATTAAGAGTCAGGACGTGGTTTTGAATGACGGGCGCCTGCGCTCGCTGAGAAGTGGGTCATTGCCGCAGGGGCTCGACTCTTCGGGTCGCCGCAGATGAAGCGGCAGTGCTCCAAGCCGACCCGCCCTAGAACGGCAGGCCGACGTAGTTTTCGGCGACGGCCGCGGCCCCGATCTTCGACCGGCGGAGATAGTCGAGTTCGGCGATCTGCATCTTGCGGGTGAAGGCGTCGGTGTCCGGGAAGCGGTGCATC
>Ga0265327_10002311_pt1 | contig 20377 bp, 18 predicted proteins | sample 41621metaG_FD_202089 | JGI IMG/M metagenome (GOLD analysis project Ga0265327, IMG submission 202089) | Rhizosphere microbial communities from Carex aquatilis grown in University of Washington, Seatle, WA, United States - 4-16-21 metaG | ecosystem: Host-associated > Plants > Roots > Rhizosphere...
AAGTGCCATTTTATCAGCACCATGATTAAAGTCGCTCATAGTTTTGCCAGCGTTACCAAAAAAGAAAAAATAATGTTAATGCGTTTTATAGAGGGAGTGTTATACATTGGAGAAGATAAGTTGTTGAGTGAGTCGACGGCAGACAAGTAGTGTGCAATCTTAATTTGGCTTTCAAAAAGCCTCCCCATGGGTTAAATTAATAACTCCTTTTGCCAGTGGTGGAAATGCTTTGAACAAACCAATGGTCATTTTAGTTAAGGAAGGATATTCGGATAATTTTTGAAAATGCCGGCTTAATTTTATGCGTGTAGAAAATTCTTTATTCCAAAAAGTTACATAATTATTATTCAAGTCCTGTTTATTTATTTTTCCGGAAAAATAGTTGTCGATGTTTTGTGCCAGGATACATGCCGATCGAAGTCCCATGCTCATGCCGTTTCCGGTGACAGGGGCAATACTTCCCGCTGAATCCCCGAGGAAAAAAGAGCCATCATTAACCGGTTTTTTTATTAAAAAATTAATTCCGCTTATGGTAACGGGTTCTTTAAAAATAAATTCGGCTTCCGTGAAAATTTTTGCAAGGTTTTTATTTTGCGATAAGATTCTTTTTTCTAATTCGGGAATAGATTTATTGACCTTATGTAATTCATTTGCATTAACGATATAACACAAACAAGATTTATCTTCTTCAATGTTTGAAATACCACAATATCCGCCCTGGAAATTATGGATCTCGATTTGTTCCCGATCTCTTGGAAATCGAATATGGTATTTAATTCCGATATAATTAGTGCCAGGGTTTTTCTTCCCTTTGTCATGGGCTTCCAGGTTGGATCTTCTGCCTGATGCATTACAAATAATGGAAGCTGAAACAACCTGAGATTTTGTGGTGACGGTGTATGATTTACCGTTTTCATCGTAGGAGAGATCCGAAGCCTTTGTATCCAGGAAAAAAGTAACTCCATGTTTTAAAGCTTCTTTATATAAAAGTTCCTCGAGTAGGTAGCGGCTGACACCAAAACCACCAAGTCCTAGATGTGTTGTAAACTCTGAATTTCCAGTAGATGTCAGTCTGAATTTTTGAATTTTTGGTAAATTAAATTCGGCTAATGGCGGACAGAGTTCATTCAAATAACGGTGAGATTCCATGGAGATATATTCGCCACACACTTTTTGTCTTGGATAAGATCCTTTTTCAATAACCAAAATGGAATAACCTTTTTTACCCAGATCAATTGCCGAAGAAAGCCCCGCGAGTCCGCCACCAACTATAATGACATCATATTTCATAAGTGTTTATTAGTTTTTTTACAAGTCGTGTAGCCGCGCTTACATTATTTGTTCTTCATAACAATATATAAAAATGGGCGCGAAGCCTGATGAGATTTTTCACCTACTTTGGCTTGATCCAAAAGTAGCAAAAAATCAAGGCTGCATACTATTTTTCTAAAATCTATTTTACGTTCAAGCCTGCTGATTTAGGCGCTTCGCGAGAGGCAAAAATCAGCTTTCACACAGGCCTATGCAATTAAATGCAAAAAAATTTTAAACGAAAAATATTATGAGGCCCGCCAACTGTGTGTGCTTATGTTATTTTGTAAAAATTAACGTGATATTTACTCGATAACATCAGGTCGTTTCCGAATATATTTATTTCATGATTTAGCAATAATGATGTAACGAAAAGCCCAGCTCCAGGTAACAGAGTACTCTGTAAATCCGCTTTGCTGTAATAAATCAAGCAGTTCTTTTTTTCGAAATCCTCTCGTCACCGAAATGGGGGCATCATTCTTTACTAAATAAGATTTTGAAAATAGCGCAGTGAGCCATTTAATGCTGTAATAGGCAAGGATATTACGATGCAGGTCGTTGGCGAGAATCATACAATTATTCATGCGTGCAAATTTAAAGAGCTCAATTATTTCCTCCTTCTTTAAATGATGTAAGAATAAACTACAATGAATCAGATCGACATTCTTTAAAAGGTCGGGAGAAATATTTCTGTAGTCATCACAAATCAACTTTTTATTAAAGAGATTAGCCAAATTATTTTCAGCATAAGAAACACAATCCTGCTTGAGATCTACACCGTAAAAAAACACATCCTGGTTCTTTTTTTCTGCAAGAATAGAAAGTTGTTTAATGGAATCACCGCCGCCAAAGCCAATGTCCATAATGGTTTTAAGTTTTTTTTCAGCAAGAATCATTAATAGACCATTTCGCGAAGCGTTATAGCCACCCAAATGTTTATTGATAAAATCCAGCTCTTTTAAATTTTGAAAGAGATCTTTCGTTTCAATATTATCTTCATCAAGGAATTCTTTTTGATCAGACCTAAACTTCAAACGCATGATCTTCCACAATTGGATTGTTTATGAGCGCTGTATTCACTGAAGAAAACCGAAGCATTTCAATATTTATTCCAGGACCAAAGGCACAGGAAAATATATTTTTAGGTTCGTTAACTTCTGATTCTTTTATTTTATTAAAGATACTGCTTAAGATGAATAAAATAGTTGGTGACGACATGTTGCCGTAGTTCTTAAGAACATTCATCGAATCTTCCACATTAGCTTCGGTAAGACTGAGCCTATCTCTCACGGCTTCCACAATTTTAACGCCGCCCGGATGAATGGCCCAAAAATCTATTTCAGAAATAGTACTTTTTAAAAAATCGGTTACCACGGGTAAAATATTTTCTTTTATAACGGAAGCAATATTTTTATCCAGATGCATTTTGAAATTTGAAGGACTGATATTCCAGGTCATTAAATCGGATGTATGGGGAATGTAAGCAGATCCAAGTTCTTCTAATTTAAGTACAACTTTATTTTGGACGTGTTTGCTTTTGTCCCCGCAAACTATGGACGCTGACGCTCCGTCCGCAAATAATAAATTTGCAACAATATCTTCGTCGACATCTGAAGGATAAAAATGAAGAGAGCACAATTCTGCGCAGACAATAAGCACACAGGCATTTGGTTCCGCCTGTGAAATGTAATGCGCTTGTTTAAGTGCCTTTATCGCCGCATAACAACCAAGAAAATTAAGGCCAATTTTTTCAGCATGTTGTAACCCATAATATTCCGCGAGTTGAAACTCAATACCTGGTGCAGTCAAACCCGTGCAGCTTACCGTTATTAAATGCGTAACATCAGATGGCCGAAGCTTTGTTTCCTTAAAGAGTTTATCGATTGAATTTATAGCAAGAGGAATAATTTTTTTTGTATAAATATCCATTCTTTCTTCAATGGCAGGTATTTTTGTTTCATCCTTAAACAATTCAAAAGAATCCCCGTTAAAATCAGGGATGCAGGAATAACGCTTTCCGATCTTCGTTTTAAGGCTCAGAAAATTTAATTTATGAGAAAAAGAAACGGGATCAAGAGGTTTAAGCGCATGGAGATAAAAACGTAAAAAATTGTCTTTATCCGCTGAAAACTCAGGAACGGAAGTGGATATGGCGAGGATGGAAGACATAAAATTAATTTAATAATAATACAAAAAAATATACGTTGTTTAACATGGAAGAAAGTACCAGCATAATCATGGTATTCCTAAAATTAATATGCGTAGTATTCCGGAATGAACGAAAAGCCCACACTAAAAAGAATAAGGTAGATGGCAGCATGACAAGATTAAAAAGCCAGAAATTATTTAAATTATGTAGAAGGTGAAAAGATAAATAGATAAACATGCTTGCAAAGCCAAACATGATAACGGAAAATATAAAAGTGCCTTTGAGTCCTAATACCATGCTAAGCGTCTTTACACCATCGTTCTCATCGGCCTGGTGCTGATAGATCTGGGTAATAGGATAAATAGTGCCAATGAGAAAAGAGGACGCTATCCCGGATAGGATTACCGGGGCATGTGCCAAAAGTATTGGGGTGGATAAGGCAAAAATATTTGCACAAAAAATCCAGATACCCTGGAAAATAAAAACAATTAAAAAACCAACAAAAGGATATTTTTTTAGCCGCGTGGTTTTATTACTATATAAACGTGAAGCTATAATGTAGATAATAACAAAAAATACAAAATAAAGATTGACAAAAAAAGCGAGAAAAAAGGCAAAGCCATCCATAAAATTAACCACGTTTAATAAAAATTTTGTAGGTTTTGGTGGCTTAGCCAGGCCTCCGATCGGACCTTCATCTTCATCGTTAAAACTATTGTAACCATTGCTGGCAGGAAAAACAAGCAAGTGCCAGATTCCAATTACGAGTACGAGCTGGTAATTTAAAATCGGTTGAATATAAAAAAAGGAAAACAAGGAAACCGGTAACAAAAAAACTGAAAAAGGAAACCTTAACAGTTTAAGCGTATTTCGTAGTTCTTTCAATAGCTTTAGTATTGTGTATAGTGGTATGTATAAAGATAATGTTTTAATAAGATACTTTAACCATGTATGTGCAAATTTAAAGCCATATAACAGACTAATACTCAAAGTCTTTCTATTGTCAGCGTTTAACAATTTTAAAAACTTTTTGCTCTGAACTACTTTGCAATTTAAGGTAATAGATGCCATTAGATAAAAGAATTAAATCAATATCCTGTTTTGAATTTAATTTATTTAGAGAATAAACAGTCTCATCTCTTTTATTTGTAAGCGTTAAAATAACATCTTTCATCTTCTGATTATTACACTCCACGTACAATTTATTTTTCGCGGGATTAGGATATATTTTGATATCCTTAAATGCGTTTTCATTTTCATGACTACTTAAAATTAAAGGTGATTCAAGGGTACAACCATAACTTCCAAGATATTCCACAGAGCAATCAGAAAAAACCCTGAACTTCCAGTATCTTCTTTGTTCGCAGCCCGTGGGACATTCCTGCCAGCCATAAGAATAAATCAGTTGCGTATATTTTTCAGTTATAGAATCTGTGATGTCGTTGCCGTCTCCATAAAGGAAATCCGATTCTGCAGATTCTACACCCAAAGCAGATTTGAGTTTTTTGGCCAATGGAGCAAGATTACTGTTCGTCTCCGTTTTAAATACAACCAGGCTTGGCTGGAGCAATCCCGAATAAAAGACTTTGTTAAGCCCATAGGCCTTCATTATCTTATCTATAAAGATATCGCGCGTTGGTAATACGTTATCACGAAGATTTGTCATCCAGATAAGGTTGGAATCGGCCATAACTACTAAAGAGTTTAGTCCCGGATTATAGCAGTGAATATTTAAAAATCTTGTAATGGTATCGCTGGCTGGTAATGCAGTGGCACTATAAACTGCCACTAAGGCGTTTAAATAATCCTGGCTTATTTCTTTATTAATTCTGACACTGTCTTTGTAGTTCGACTGAATTGCATTTACACGTCTTATCGCCATTTTATCCGCATCATTTTTGTAAAGTTTAAGAATACTATCGCGGGCAATACAATGCGAAGAAACGACCTGGCCGGCGGAAATGTATGTTAAAGATATTAAAAGCAGGTATAGAACTGTCCGTTTCAATGTGGTAATGTGGACTTAAATATACATTTTATTTATTTCCGAAAAGTGCATTAAGACCATTGAATTATAATTAGCACACAAAATAACGGCTTAAAAAGATTAATCCCGATCGGGTTTAATTTGTTCCAGAATTTCAAGACCGGACTGAAGATCGTTTCCAATCAATTCGATGTAAGAAATGATAGGGTTGAATTGAGTACCACCTATAATACTTATGAATACTCTTTTAAGAATTGCCGGTTTACCCTTTATCACAGCATGTGTTTGATAGTGGTTATTTACGCCGGAAGGTTTTAAATAAAATTTAATTTTTTTGTAGGAGACCAGGTTGATTTCGTAAATTTTTTTGTCTTTATCGATCAACTCAGAGGAAACTCCGTAAGCAAACGTATTTTGAACAAAGGTCAGCTGGCTGATTTTAGCCCCATTTTCAAAATCAATCCAATAAACCTTTACAGGTTTTTTCTCATTAAGTTGCCCACCTGCATCATAATTTAATTCATAAATAACCGTATTTCTATCTACTGTTCTTTGAAGATAAAATAACATGTTGTTATTAGGAGCAGGTTCAGGAAAAGGTCCGTAATAAGGTGTGATTTTTTGCGCACCTGCGACGAAGTTTGCAAACAAGATCAGGAAGAGAATAATTACTCTTTTCATATGCAGTTATTGTTTTTTTTATTTGTCATATAGGATAACTATGTTAACTCTTTCGCACTCGGCTACTCGTCCCGATAACTAACGGGACTACTAAACATTTGTTCGATTTATGACGCGGAAACATAGCTATTTCATTAGAGACAATGATAATAAAAAAAATACTAGGTTGTTTTTTTATAGTTGATAACAGCCCAGGTATTTAAAAATAAGGCGAATAAAGCCACTATACCCAGGTGGGGTAAAACATCTCTTAATCCGCTTCCTTTCAGGATGATCATCCGCATAACATCAATGAGATAACTTACGGGATTTAAACGCGAGATCCATTTGGCCCATTCTGGCATACTATCAATGGAAGTAAAAAGACCGCCCATTAAAATAAAGATCATCATAAAGAAAAACATAATGAACATAGCCTGTTGCTGCGTGTCACAATAAGTTGAAACAAGTAAACCAAATCCAAGGATCGCCAATAAAAATACGGCCACAAATCCATAAAGCAAAGCAATATTTCCCTGCGGTGAAATGCCGTAAAATAGCCGGGAGACAAGGAGCCCAATAGTAAAAACTACGTTTCCTAAAACCCAAAAGGGAATTAATTTTCCTAGAATAAAATGGTACTTTTTTATCGGAGTTACATTAATTTGTTCAATGGTACCCACCTCTTTTTCTTTTACAATGTTTAAGGCAGAAAGAAAACCACCAATCATGGTCACGAGAATTGCAAGGATACCAGGCACCATAAATACTTTATAGTTGAGTGAAGGGTTGTACCAATTAGAAGAAGTAATTTCAATAAGAGGACTCGCATTATATTTGGTTGCGGTTATTAATTGAAGACGTATTTCAGTATTATAATTACGAACAATGTTCCCCAGGTAAGCACCACCCAGGTTAGCTTTTGTACCGTTAATGGCGTTTACAGCGATGAATAATTTTTGTTGATTTTCACGAATGAGATTCTTTTCAAAATTATGAGGAATCTCGAGTACAAGATCAGCTTTGTCAGACTCTATAAGCTTGAAGGCATCTTTAAAAGAAGCTTTATACCCGGTTAATTTAAAATACCCGGAGGCAGTGATCGTTGAAATTAATTTTTGAGAGTAAGGCGAATGGTCATTATCAATAACCGCAAGATTAATATTTTTAACCTCGTAATCGGCTGCAAGTGGCAGTATAATGAGCTGCACAATCGGCATAACAATGATCATGGCCAGGATGGTTTTGTTCCTGAAGATCTGGCTGAATTCTTTTTGTAATAAAAAAATAAGTATTCTCATTTGATGGAACGCGGATTTAGCGGATTAGGCGGATTTACACTGATTTTTTTATACATACTATTACTTTGATGAACGGAACACTGATAAAACGGATTAAGCTGGTGAAAACGGATAAACAGTAAATTATTAATCTGTGTGTATCCGTCCAATCCCCATCATCAACGTTCCTCGTTTGTAAATATTTTCCTTTTAAATTCCGGCTTATTTCCAAAGTTTAATAATAACCCAACTTCAATTTCTGTAGCTTTGAGATAATTAATTAATTGGCACTCATGTTCCTCACAAATACCAACTGCCGCTTTCAGTTCAATAATCACTGTGTTATTAACCACTAAATCCGCAAAATATTTTCCTACTACTTTTCCATCGTAAAATACTTTAATAGGTTTCTGTTTCTCGCAAAATAATCCGACTTTTTGAAGTTCTATTCCTAAAGCATTCTCATATACTTTTTCCAAAAATCCATAACCTAAATGATTGAATACTTTATAATAGGCCTTAAGTACTTGATCGGTTATCTCTTTATGCAATAATTCCATATTTTTTTATTTAAATTAATTACCCATTTCAAGATTCAAACTAAAGTGCAATTTTATATTTTATTTCTAATTTAATTACATTTTTCAAATTTCTCATCCGCTCATATCTGTTTAATTTATCCTATCCGTTTTTCATCCGCCTAATCTGTCTCATCAGCGTTCTATCCTAAGCGGATTTTGAAATTCCTAATACTTACAACGAACAAAAACAAAGTCATACTAGTTAAAATTAAAGTCTCTTTCCAAATGGCAGAAAACCCAAGACCTTTAATCATAATAGATTTCACAATAATGTAAAACCATTTTGCTGGAACGGCGTTAGAAATAATTTGTAAGGGAACAGGCATGTTCTCAATTGGAAACATAAAACCACTAAACATCATGGTGGGTAAAAGCATCCCCATTAAAGAAATAAGCATAGCCACCTGCTGTGAGTTTGTTTTAATGGAAATAAAAATGCCCAAAGTTAAACAGGTAATAATAAATAAAGTGCTTTCGGCGAATAGTAAAATTACACTGCCATTTACAGGCAAGTCCAGTGCATATACACTTAATAGAAGAATAGAGATAACATTGATTAAAGATAAAAACAAATAAGGTATCGCTTTTGAAAGTATTACTAGCACCGGTTTAAAGGGGGAAACTAACAAAATTTCCATGGTGCCCGTCTCTTTTTCTTTTACAATAGAAATGGCAGTCATCATCACGCACACGAGCATTAGAACGAGGGCCATTACCCCTGGCACAAAATTATGCGCGCCTTTTAACTGGGGATTATACAGCATGCGTACTTCAGGAATTATCATATAGGGAACCGCTTGTGTAACATTTAATCCTTGCTGGTAATCCAGAATAATGGAAGAAATATAATTGGTAAGCATGTTGGCGGTATTGGGATCAGTGGCATCTGCAATGATTTGAATCTGCGCTTTATTTTCATGCAATAAATTTTCATTAAAATTTGCAGGAAATATTACAGCTAATTTTATTATTCCTTGGCGAAAGGCAGCTTCTATTTCTTTTCTGTTCATGGCCGTTTTCTCAATTTCAAAATAACGACTCGCTTCAATTTCTGTAATGATTTGCTGTGAGGCGATGTCCTTTGCCTGATCAACGATGACGATCTTTGAATTTTTCACCTCGTTAGTTAAGGCGAATCCAAAAATAAGGATCTGCATCACCGGCATTCCAAACAAAATAATCAAGGTCTTTCTATCGCGCAGTACGTGATAAAACTCCTTTTTTACGAATATCAAAAATTGTTTCATTCTTTTTTTAAATCGTTAGCCTAATTTCAATAAGCAGGCAACTATTGGTTCAACTTCGGCTCTATTTCTTTGCCACAGATTGCGCAAATTACACAGATGTTGAAATCTGTGTAATCCGTGAATCCGATGGCTATCGGATCTGTGGCTCTTATTTTCACGGATACCCCGCTGCAAGCCGCTGGGCAGATCATTCTCCGCGTTTCGCTCCCCTGGCTAATTGGTAAAACACTTCGTCCATGGAAGTGGCTTTAAACTGTTGTTTTAAATTTGTCGGGCTGTCAAGGGCTTCAATTCTTCCATCCACCATAATCGAAATGCGGTTACAGTATTCTGCTTCATCCATGTAATGCGTTGTGACAAAAATTGTGACGCCTTTATCAGCCGCTTCGTAGATCAAATCCCAGAATTGCCGCCTCGTAACCGGGTCAACACCACCGGTGGGTTCATCTAAAAACACGATCTTGGGTTGATGTAAAACTGCCACAGAAAAAGACAACTTTTGTTTCCAGCCCAAAGGCAAAGAGCCGACTAATTTTTTTGCTTCCTTTTGTAATTCAAGACGAGTAATAAGTTCTTCTCCTTTATGTTTGATTTGTTCATTAGTAAGGCCATAAATGCCACCAAAAAATTTAATATTCTCAAGCACCGTGAGATCTTCGTACAAAGAAAATTTCTGACTCATGTACCCGATATTTTTTTTGATCTCTTCTGTTTTTTTGTAGACATCAAAACCTGCAATATTCGCCTTGCCCGAAGTTGGAATAGAAAGTCCGCACAGCATGCGCATGGCAGTGGTTTTACCAGCACCATTGGCGCCCAGGAATCCAAAAATCTCTCCTTTGGAAACTTCAAATGTGATTTCTCTGACAGCAACAAAATCACCGAAACGTTTTGTCAGATTCTCTGTTTTAATTACTGTCTCCATCTTAATTCTTTAATAATTTTATAAAACAATCTTCGATGGTTGCTTCAATTTTTTTTATTTCAATATTTACGAAATCATTCTCTTTTAAATACACAATAAAATCTTCTTTGATAAAAGCTTGCTTAAAGGAGACATGTGCGTATTCACCAAAAGCATATGACAATAAAGTGTTCTCGTAATTTTTTAATGCTTTCAAAAGAGTTGACATCTTATCTGTTTTAACAGCATAAAGAATATCTGGATAAGCGCTTGTAATATTTTTTGGCGTATCTATCGACAAGATCTTTCCTTCCTGAATCAGCGCAATCCTATCACAGAGTGTAGCCTCATCCATATAAGGCGTCGAAACTATAATGGTAATATTTTGTGCTTTTAAACGTTTAAGCATATCCCAGAATTCCTTGCGGGAAACGGGATCTACACCGGTTGTAGGTTCATCTAAAAATAAAACAGTCGGTTTGTGGATTAAGGCGCAACAAAGTGCCAGCTTTTGTTTCATACCACCGGATAATTTGCCGGCTCTGCGTTTTTTAAATGGTTCAATCTGAATATAAATATCTTTTATTAACTCGTAATTCTCTTCCACCGTCGTATTAAAGACTGTTGCAAAGAAATTCAGATTTTCCTCTATGCTTAAATCCTGGTAGAGGGAAAATTTTCCTGGCATATACCCTACTCTATTTCTTATCTCCTTAAAATCTTTTACAATATCAAAACCATCTACCGTTGCACTTCCGCCGTCTGGCAATAGCAAAGTCGTTAGCATCCGAAATATACTTGTCTTCCCGGCACCATCAGGGCCAATCAAACCAAATACCTCTCCCTTTTCTACGGAAAAAGAAACAGCATCAACAGCAACCGTTTTTTCTTTGCCGTAAACTTTTGTTATGTTATTTACTGTTACCATTTTTTGAACGCGGATGACGCTGATTAAGCGGATCTTCGTTGATTATTGTTTTAATTTTTTATCCGATTTCATCCGCCCGATCCGTATTATCCGCGTTCCATCAAAATTTAACCTCTCCATACATTCCAATTTTTAAGAGTCCGTCATTTTTTACTTTTACTTTAATGGCGTAAACCAAATTCGCACGTTCATCTTTTGTCTGGATTGTTTTCGGAGTGAACTCTGCCTTATCGCTGATCCACTCAATTATTCCGGCGTATTCCTTAGAAGTTTTTCCGTCATCTACAATTACTTTTACAGATTGTTCTGTTTTAACCTGGCTAAATTGATCACCGCTTATATACGCCCTTAAAATAATGGTGGATAGGTCTGCCACCTTGTACAGAGGCTTGCCGGTCATAGTCATTTCATTTACCTCGGCATATTTTACAAGCACAGTTCCTTTTACAGGGTTAATGATCCGGCACTTTTCCAGCTGATCATCCAGTTGTTCTATCTGGATTTTTAAAGGACTCGTATCTTCGTTGAGTCCATGAGAGGTAATACCAAGGCTGGACTGCTGCGCTTCTATTTGTTTCTTTAAAATGAGGATCTGAGCATTTACATCATCCAACTGTTTCTGAGTTGCCGCATCTGCCTTCACTAAATTCGAAATCCGTTTCTGTTCTCTTTCTGCTTGTTTTAATTGTTCTTCCAACGCTGCCACTTGCGCGGGCACGTCCGGCATTCTGCTCAGCGTCGCTTTTACCTGCGCCAACAATTGTTTCCGTTTCAGATGAAGCTGAATGCTATCAATATAGCCAACCATTTTTCCTTTTTCCACCAATTGCCCTTCTTCAAGGCTCAATTCCTTTATTGTTCCGCTTGCTTCGGCAGATACAATTGTTTCAATGGCCTCAAAGGTTCCGGAGGCATCGTATTCATCTTTATTATTTTTACAAGAGACTGTTATCAATCCTATGAGTAAAATACAACTGAGTTTATTCATGATTTTATTAATTATTTTTACAATTTATCTTTAAAGAATTATCCTCCGGTAGTGGTTTGCTGCGTGTACTGGGACATTAAGAGCTGAATTTCATGCAGCAATTTATTTTCCCTGGCCTGGTCTTCCGCGTTCACTTCCCGTAAATAATCGTTAGTATTAATCACACCGTTTTCCAGTTGCACATTTGTTGCATTTTTAATACCAGACCTAAGAGAAATAATTTCATCATCACTTGATAATAGTTCCTGCAATTTTGTAACCTCCGAGCTTTGTTGTTTTAATGTAAAAGCGGTGTTAAATAAAAAAACTTCTTTCTGAAGATCAATGTTCTTTCGGTTAATATCTAACAAGGCTTTATCCTTTTTTAAAGTATATAAGCCTGATAAAGACCAGTTCAGGCGAATCCCGCCTATGTAATAGGCTTCAAACTTATTGCTGAGAAGGTTAAGAGCCGGTCTGCCATAACCTCCTTGCAAAAACAGATTAAATTTTGGAAGAACTTTTGCATTAAGAATAGCGTTTTGTATGGAAATATTTTTTACCTGGTTTTCAAATACCAATAGTTCAGGTCGATTAATAGTTTGAGAGACGAGAGGATTTTGTGGTTTTACAAAACGTGTATTTTCATCCACCGTTTGGTTGAGATACAAGGCCAGCATGTCTGCATAAGCCTTTCGGTTTGCTTTTAATTCGGTACTTCGTTGATTAATTTTTAAAAGTTCTGCTTTAAGTATATCGGCATTGGATTTAAACGCAACCCCGTTTGTAATTGCAGCGTTCGTTTTTTTAATTCCATTTTGAATATCATCTCTAACAAGCTCAGTCAACTTTAATTGTTCGTCGATAAGCAAGATGCCGAAAAAGAGCTGATTGACGCGTTCCTTTAGCTTATAGAGCTCAACTTCCAGTTTTTGTTCTTCCACTATAGCATTGGCTTCCTGCACTCTTTTTTGCTGTTTGATCATTCCACCATCGTAAAGTGATTGATTGATCTCCCCATAAATTTTATACTGATCCTTACTCAGGCTTGGAATATCCACACCGGGAAGCTTTATGGGAATGGAAGTTACCTGCGATTGATAAGTAGCCTGCCCGTTAATTGCCAATTGTGGCAGATACCCTTTCGTTGCATTTTCAACCGAGTATTCCTTACTCTTTAAAATAAGATCCCGCTGTTTTACCAAAGGATAATTTTGTTTGGAAAGCGTATAACACTCTTCCAGCGTTATGGCTTTTGTGGTCTGGGTTTTGGCACTTACTGTACACAGCAAGAGACAAAGGAAGAGAAGCTGAATTTTCATTGTTCGTATGGTTGATATTACTTTTTAATCATTTGTTTAAATTCTCATCAAAAAAAATTATTTACTCTTTAAGATCAAATTAATCCACTTTGGGATCAATGCCTTTCGTTGTTCCATTAACAGGTCAAATTCTTTTTGCCCCAAAACTCCAACACTATTAAACAAAGGCCTTGCAATAAAAGGAAACAGCGTCATTCCCAAAAGACTCATAATAAATTGTAAAGGATGAAGATCGGGTCGTTTTTTAATCAGCTGTTTCACAAAAATGGAGTTTTGAATGAGTTTACCAACTTGCATTTTTTCGCCGAATCTTGCCGGATTGTTACGAATCTCACTCAAAACGAATAAAGGCAAATCGGGAATCACCGTTAAAAGATCAATGTAATTTATGGCAATTAATTCCATCTTTTTTTCAAGACTGGTATTCTTATTATTGAGAACAGGAGCCAAAACACCAAATAATTTCTGCACCTTTTCCATCATAATCAGTTCAAACAATTTTTCTTTACTTCTGAAATAATAATTTAACAGCGCAAGATTTAATCCCGCTTCTTCTGCTATATCTCTTGTACGTGTGGCTGCATAGCCTTTTTTTGAAAAAACTTTTCGGGCTGCCTCTTTAATTTTTTCTTCGGTAGAAGTATCCTGTTCTATTTTAATTTTCTTTGCCATAAATTATCCTGGACAAAGGTAAAGGAATAAATCTGAATTAAACAACTATTTTAATCATTTGATTAAAATAATATTCTTGTGCAATAAATAACAATCTTTTGCCGAATCCTTTTTTTTTTGGCGTGCCCCCTGAAGCGAAAGGCCTCAAAACTTTCACATTGTCTTTCCGCTTCGTGGGTCGGTTGTTCCGCTCTAGCCTTCTTGCAAGTCATAAGCGGAGTAAGAGCAGCGCGTACGGGGTCTTTTCATCTGAGGCTGAAAAGCCTCCGTCGCTTAACGCCGCGAATGTCTTGCTGCAAAGGGCTGCCGCTTCACCACCTCACGCCGGAGTGGTCCTGCCATCCAATAAAGTATTCTTTAAGTTCATATGTATCTTATCTCTTAAAAAAATAACGACATTTGAATCTATGAGACAAAAACTAAATCTTATTACACTTGGAGTAAACGATCTTGAAAGATCGCTGAATTTTTATGAAAAAGGACTTGGTTGGAAAAAATCTTCCGCCGGCAACGAGAACATCGCTTTCTTTTCTTTGGGAGGAATGATCATCAGCCTCTATGGACGCGCCTCTTTGGCAGAAGACATTAGCATCAGCGAAAAAGGAACCGGCTTTTCAGGCATCACGCTGGCGCATAATACAAAAAGCGAAAAAGAAGTAGATGACATTTTAAAAGAAGTAGAAAAATTAGGCGCCACAATTATTAAGCCTGGAGAAAAAGTTTTTTGGGGCGGTTATAGTGGTTATTTTAAAGATCCCGATGGACACATTTTTGAAGTGGCTTATAATCCTTTTTGGGAGTTTGATGAAAAGGATAATGTGATTTTACCCTGATTATTCAACGCGTTCAACACAGAGGCGCTGAGGAAATGAGTTCACTGAGTTTTATTCTTTTACAAGCTTAAGAGTTTTCTGCTCTGATTTATTTTGAATCGTGAGGTAATAAATGCCGGAAGACAAAAAACCAAGATCTAATTCTTTATCAGAGTTTAGCTCTTTCTGCTCATAAACAAGCTGCCCCAGTGCGTTCTCTATGCGCACACTTATAATTTGAAGCGCAGAAAATTTTAAATTTAATTTGCCGCTTGTTGGGTTCGGATAAACGTTTAAATTCTTTGGAAAGTTTTCTTCCTCAATTCCAAGAGCATCTGCAAAATCACAGGGCTTTGAACTAAATTGTTTTAAACCGAAAGAATTATCTTGATAGCAAAGAAACTCCCAAAGATGGTCGTCATCAGTTGAGCGAGGATGACACTCGTAGTTAAACAAGAATTTATTGTTTCCGATACGTTCAATAATCTGAGAAGTATCGCCTTGCCCCCAACCATCCAGGTCGTTATCGTAAGTAACATACATCCTTTTTAATAAAATTCCGTTTAGAGTAACATGACTTATAGAATCAACCATAACCATATAGTGGACAGGCGTCGGCGTGCCGTCATCAAAAGTATTGGTCCAAAATTGTCCAGGAAGTGCCCCAAAATTATATAAAATCTGCCAGTTATTTTGAGTCCGGATATTTTTCATGAATATGGTGTCACCGGACTGTTTTATATAAGTTACAGGCGTATTTATCTCTGAATTGTCAGCAATAAAAAATCTTGAATGCACCAGTTTTTTAAGCGTTTCATTTCCTATCACTACATCTCCCGTGTATTTTATTTGTTCATTAAAAAGATCATACTCAAAAAATTGCACAAAGTTGTAATGCCATTCAGCGCCCGGTGGGCAAAACACCACCTGGGCTTTTGTTGTATTAAAGACAACTGATAAACTAAAGAAAAGTAAAAGTGTTTTCATATCATAGGGTTTTAGGGTTATTAATCTGAAATGAATTCTTATTAAAGGTATTAAAAAAAATTGAACCCTGAACCGGAAACAAAAGTCAAACCCTTTGGTCTTTACTCCCTTCAGTCTTGCTTCCCTTAAGTCCCTTCCCTCTTGTATCCCTTCTGTCCCTTCTGTCTTGCCTCCCCAAAGCCCCTTCTGTCTTGGCTCCCTTAGATCCCTTCCGGCCGCCTCTACCTGGCAATCACTAGTTTCTTCGTCTCCACACTTTTACCTTGATAATAAATACTCACAAAATAAATTCCTGGTTTGTAATCTAAGATATTTAAACCAACATCTGTTTGTGAATCAACATTTATTTCATCAACCTGCCTGCCGCTTATCTCGTTCATTTTTACAACAAACTTTTTATCCTGAGGCGCATCTATTTTAAAATTTACAAGATCTTTTGCAGGGTTTGGAAATACCTCAAAGCCCCAACCTGTTTTTTTATAAAAATTTTCTATGCCCAGCGTTTCCATAATCTGGCACACAGATTCCAAAGTATCACAGGCGGTGCTATCTATTTTTATAATGCTGTAAGGTTTAGGATCAGGCAAATACGGAAAGCCAGCTGCCAAAATGTATCCTCCATCCCGGGTAGGCCTCATACTTGCAATGCCTTGACAGGTTGACAAATCATGTGCGCTGCCAATGTTTCTTCTCCACTTCACCTTGCCATCTTTGTCGATACGAAAAACTTTTACTTTTACCACGGGTTGCTGATTGTAATTCTGCAAGGTGTCTAAAATTCCGGCCATAATAATATCGCCGTTAGAGCGCTCTGATAATGCACTCGCCTGGTTATAAAGCGATAAAGTATCGTAAGTCTTTTTCCAGATGATATTCGCATTAATATCAAATTTTACAACCACCGTATTAAGTCTTCGAGAACCTCCTAGATCATTGTTAGCGTTTATACCCCCGCCTGTCATAAAATTTTTGTCTTTTAGCTGGATTATTTCACTAAAAGGGCCCCCATCGTAATTATTAAAAGTGGTTTGAATTAACTTATTTCCAAGACTATCCAAAATTAAAATATTGCTGTAGGTGCCAGCGTTACTTGCCGATCCGATGTACTGATAGCCTACAATAATTATCTTTTTTGAAGCGCTGTCCTGCACAAGTGCAAAGCCGGCTTGAACATCGGGCACAGATTTGTTTATTTTCTTACGCCAGAGTTCATTGCCGTTAACATCTGTTTTTATCACCAGACACTGTTGGCCGCCAGCACTCCCATTTTGAAACCATCCCGTTAATAAAAAACCACCGTCCAGGCTTTTTGTTATTGCTACCGGAATAACATTTTCCAATGTGTCGCTGTCCCTGTAGATCTTCTGCCAGAGCGTATCCCCGTTAAAATTGAATTTGATCAGCAAGCCAATATACCTGTTGTTACTATCCCGCACGCAGGTGGTGAGGTAGTAGAAATTCGCATCGTTTATAAAACCTCTTTGCCCAAAAAAATTCAGGTAGGTAAACTTACTGCTGCCGTACTTTTTCTCCCAGAGAATAGTTCCTTGCGGATCGGTACCTGCAAGTGTTAATTTATAACTTTGATCGTTGTTCAGCGTCTCGTAAGTTAAACCAACCATTACCAGATTACCGGAGGGTGTTTCAAAAATATTTCCCAACTCACTTGTAGAGCTGTTTGGTAAATAATATCTTTTTTTCCAGCCACCCTGTGCATTCAAAAGGAAGCTGCATATAATGAAAATGATATTTAGTTTGAGTCTCATTAATTTGAATTCGTAGGTTTATTTTGTGATGTACCAGGTTAATATTGGAAATGTCACGTCGAGTAGAAAATTTATGCTTCTTCAAATTTTCGTATCGAAACGCTGTCACACTTCTCGATACGCTTTGCAAAGAGCAGCCAAAGCTACTCGAAGTGACTTTTAATTAATCTCATATTATTCTGATACACTACAGTTTATTTCATATGTAGTTATTATTGTTTTTTATTTGTCATATGCGTGTCCCGAACTCGTTTCGGGAGTATAGCCTCCCGAAACGAGTTCGGGATTTTGTGTTCGGCAAACATGGCTATTTCATAATTATAAGTTTGCGTTGTTCAATTACTTTATTAGCCTGTATTAAAGTTATGAAATAAATTCCATTACTGAAAGGCTCCCCATTAAATACTCCGATAGTGAAGCCATGCCTATTATAAGGTTAATTTTATTAAATTTGATTTAACGATTAAACCTTCTCCTTTGTGCTACGTCAAACTAAAAAATCACGAAATATGAATATCAGAAAATTCCCTTTAGCAATGGCAACAGTTTTTCTTGCCACATCTTTTTCGATCGGCTCCTGCAAGAAAAACAAAACCGCAGAAACGGATGAAGATACTACGGAAGCCAATGACCATGTGGCTGCTGAAAATGCGTCAAGTGACATTATTAACATTGGCAGCCAGGCCACAGATAATTCCAGTGGCGGACTAAACACTTATAAAACGGTTGGTTCGGAACAGGAGCTTTCTTTCTGTGCAACGGTTAAAAGAGATACACTGCATAGAATTGACTCCGTTATTTTTGATGGTTCCTCCTGCATGGACGGTCGTGTAAGAAACGGAATTCTTATTTTTAATTATTCGGCATCTGCCATTGGTGCTAAACACTACCGCGATCCAGGCTTTAAATGCAGCGTTACATCTTCGGGATATACGGTGGATGATCGTTCAATTAACATCATTAATAAAACAATTGAAAATACAACGCCTTCTGATTTTAATCCTGCTACCACCAATCTAACCTGGAAAATTACAGGACATATCCAGGTATCAAAATCAGCCGGTACACATGATTTTACTTACACACGAAATAAAACTTTATTAAATACCAGTGACCCGAATGTCTATCATGGTGCAGCCACAGCAATTAGCTGGAGTCTTGCTAAAGTAGGAATTACAGGAGATGCTTCGGGAACAACCGCTAAGGGTAAAAGTTATACCGCCAATGTGACTAGTCAATTGGTACGCGATTTCGGAGGTTGTACTATTGGCAAAAGACATCCGTTTATACAAGGGACTCTTGAATTTAAGCCTGATGGAAAAGCAACCCGTTATATTGATTTTGGAAATGGCAGTTGCGACCTGGACGTTACCGTTACCATTAATGGAAAAAGTCACATCCTTACTTTGTAATGAGATTCAAACTAAACCACTCCTGGTTTTTAACACAGAGATTAAGAGACACCGAGTCACGGAGAGACTATATACTACCCTCTCTCTGCCTCGGTGCTTCTGGCAACTCAGTGTTCGCGTAAGGATTTTTTAGAGAAACTGCTCCACAATTGAGGGAGCACTGAACGCATATACCTCTCTGTCGGTAGGGTTTAACTGACGATTCAAATCAATAAAAATCTTAAAACCGTATTCCTAAAACACAAATATCATCGGTTTGTTCTGTGTCTAGTTTCCAGGCGTCCAGCTTATTTTCGATGTATTCTTTTTGTTGAGACATAGGCAAATGAAAGGCTTCCGTCAAAATGTTTCTAAAACTTTTATAGGTTATCTTTTTATTTCTTGGCCCACCGAATTGGTCTGCATACCCGTCGGAAAACAAATAAATAGTATCTCCTTTTATCAAATCAAGAACCTGCAATTCATATTTAACGATAAGCTCATTCACCGAACCTATGGCTTGTTTGGTTGCTTTAATTATCATTTCTTCGAGTTCATTTTCTCCTTGTCTGAAAACATAAATAGGATTATTAGCACCTGAATAATACAGTTTACTGTTTTTATAATCTATTCCAACCAGGGCAATGTCCATTCCATCCCTGATTTTATTTTTCGACCACTGTTGATTCAAATGTGAACTCACATTTTCATTTAGATAATCAAGAATGTCATTGGGTTTGTTTACATTTTTTTCGGCAGCAGACTGTTTTAAAAAATCATTTGCCAGGATACTTAAAAAAGCGCCCGGAACTCCGTGGCCTGTACAATCTATCACCGCAGCAAAGTGTAAGGGATCATCACAGTTTTGTTCAGGGCCTGAGCACCAGTAAAAATCACCACTCACTATGTCTTTTGGTTTATACACGACAAAATAATTACCGGTAAATAATTCGTTCATCAGTTCATCAGGAGGTAATAAAGAATCCTGGATGTTTTTCGCATAATGAATACTATCTGTAATGTCTTTATTTTTATGTTCGAGCTGCACTTTGATTACTTCCACCGCTTCTTTTTCGCGTTGCAATAAATAAGTTTTCTCTTCGATCTTACGTTCAAGCAAGGCTTGTGTGTTTTTTAAGGAGCGTGTTCTAAGAATTACGATTACATTCATAAAAAGAACAATTAAAAAAAGTAATAATAAATAAAACCAGATTTCTTTCCAGACGGGTTTATTAATTGTAAAAACAATTTTGGAAGGAACTGCGCTGCATAAGCCAGTATTGGCGTTACAGGCAATAACTTCAAAAGTATAAACACCATCGCCTAATTTTGGAAAATCTACATAAGGCATGTCAGTTGTTCGGTAACTTGTGTCTACATCCAACAACCTGTATTTATAATAAATTGCGCCCG
>Ga0265327_10002312_pt1 | contig 20371 bp, 14 predicted proteins | sample 41621metaG_FD_202089 | JGI IMG/M metagenome (GOLD analysis project Ga0265327, IMG submission 202089) | Rhizosphere microbial communities from Carex aquatilis grown in University of Washington, Seatle, WA, United States - 4-16-21 metaG | ecosystem: Host-associated > Plants > Roots > Rhizosphere...
GGACCACCATTCGCGTGGGTCCGCTTGAGGCCGTTCGTCGGCGGGTCCGATGGCGCCGGTTTCAATCCACCGTTGCAGCAGGCGAATTTCGTCGGGAGTGAGTGGCGCCCCCTCCCCTTCCGGCGGCATTTTCAAGTCCCCGGTGCGCAGGACGGCGCGGATCAGGAGGCTTTTGTCAGGCTCGCCCGGAGTCAGGATGGTCCCTGTGTCACCTCCCCTTTTGGCGAACTCGGCGGTGTCGAGGCGCAGCCCCCCCTTCTGCTGCAGTCCCCCGTGGCAGGCAGTACAGCGTTTTTCTAGGAGAGGCTTCACCTGTCGCAGATAGTCCACATCGTCGGCCGAGGCCAGACGCAGCGGCAACAGGCCCATGATGATCGTCAGAGGAATCGCGATCACTGGTTTCACTTGGAGTCCCCGGGAGGGCCAATTGATCAACGCTCGTTGAACTGTCGTCAGATTCGTTTTCGCCGCATCCCCCGTCAAGGTTGCCGCGGGGATGTTGCCAGGGATTTGCGGATACTGGTTGTCGTCGGGACGGGGGGCAAATCATTATTATGGGTGACGCTGTGGCGATCGAACTCTATGATTTCGGGATGAACGCGAATTCTCCTTCCTGCACTGGCTGCAACAGTTGTTCTGCCCGGAACACTTGCCCAGGCTGCTCGGCAACGTTTGTGTGCGAGATCAGTCAGGGGCGTGAGCATTGCTGGTGCATGCGGCTTCCCGCCGTCATCCCTGTCGTCAGCGGCGCACGATGCTTCTGCCCCAACTGTCTACAACGGATGATTGACGCGGTGGAGGCGACTTCCCAGGGGGCGACGCAGCTCGAAGATGGAAACAATGCCTCAGCGATGTGTTCCGTCTAAGTTCTTTCCGGACCTCGGCCACTTTTTTCCAATCGGGTCTGGCATCCGTCCGTAAATCTCCTCAAGCTGTTTCCACGACTTCGCCGAACAGTACTTGTTGGCGACTCAATCGGAGACATCGACTCATGCCCCCCCGCAAGCGACCGACCGGCGCCGCAACTCCTGCGGCCGTTCGACCTGCAGACCCTTCGCTGCACGTGCCGAACTTTGTCACGTATCTGCGGGCGGAATGCGGCCTCAGCGAGAATACCGTTGTCGCCTATCAGCGCGACCTGACTCAATTTGCCGGATGGTATGCCGAGCATGGTCCTGCCAGGCTGCAGCAGGTCGAGCTTTCCCTGATCTCGGGGTATCTGCAGTTCCTGCACGATCGGAATTACGCGGCGACCTCGATTGCCAGGCACCTGGTCTCGCTGAAGATGTTCTTCCGTTACCTGGTTCTGGAAGGGGTCTTGCCGGAAAGCGTTGTCGAACTGGTCAATTCCCCCAAGCTGTGGCAGCATCTGCCCAAGGTCCTCAGCCCGGAAAAGGTGGACGAATTGATCGCGGCGCCGACGCGTCAGGATCGTTACCCCCTGCGTGATCGCGCCCTGCTGGCCCTGATGTATGCCACGGGGTGCCGGGCATCGGAAGTCTGCGCGGTGACGCTGCGCGACATTCAGTTGGATGAGGGCTATTGCCGGTGTCACGGAAAGGGGAACAAGGACCGCATGGTCTCGCTCAATCCCGTCGCGCGGGCGGCGGTGGAAGCATACCTGAGTCATGAACGGCCCAAGCTGGCTCGGGAAACGGACCAGGCCTCGCCGCTGCTGGTGTCACGTGGCGGAAAGCCGCTCAGCCGAATTACCGTGTGGAAGCTTGTGAAACGTTACGCGTCCAGAATTGGCGGCAGCAGTGAAATCAGTCCGCACACGCTTCGTCACAGCTTTGCGACTCACATGCTGGCCCGCGGGGCCGAGATCCGTGCCCTGCAGGAATTGCTGGGGCACGCCAGCATCCGAACGACTCAGATTTACACGCAGGTCGAACACAGTCGGCTGAAGTCGATTCATGAACAATGCCACCCGCGCGGCTGATTCCGTTTCCCGTTCCGTATGATTCTTTTGGACCCATCGAGCCCGGCTGGCTGAGTTTTTTGATTTTCATGCGGTTTCCCGAAGTGGCAGCCAATTCGCCCCTTGCGACGATTCTGATTCGTGATGGAATGTTCAGGGGTGATCACCCGAGATCGGTCTTCTCGATGTGAACTCCGTTTGATAAAACCCGGCCCTCCCGAACTTCCTCGTGACTTGGCTTGTCTCCCAGGACGACGACTTGTCCTGAGCGACTGCATATTTTGCCGCGAAATGAGAATGCCGTGTGGTCTTTAACCGGTGCAAAGCGGGCGATCATCGTCGCCGGCTGCCTGGCTGCTGCTTATACCCAACTGACAACGTCCCCTGCGACGATCCGCTATGCGCGATCCATCGGGGCGAATGAACTGCACATCGGAATCCTGGGAGCCCTTCCCACGCTGATGCTGTTTATGCAGTTCGTTTCCGGCGTGGTGGTCAATCACCTGCGATATCGACGCCGGTTGTGGTTCTGGGCGGCGATGACGCATCGGCTGCTGCTGCTGCCGACGGCGCTCGGGCCTTGGTTACTTCCAGGGATGTCTGCCGAATTCTGGGTCGGAACACTGCTGGTCACGACCGCGCTGAATCAGGCGCTGCTTCATTTCAGTTCGCCGCTCTGGCTGAGCTGGATGGGGGATTACCTTCCACATGAAGGGTTAAGCCACTACTGGGGAAGTCGTCAGTTCTGGATGCAGATTACCGCGGCCGCCTCGCTGGCCGCCGCCGCCTTCCTGGTGCTCAAGAGTGGCCTGGGGATCGAATCGGGCTATGCGGTTCTGACCTGCCTCGGAACGTTGTGCGGTGTGGCTGATCTACTGCTGTTTTACCGGATTGAAGAGCCCCCGGTGAAACGGGTGGAAAGTCCCCGGCTGCGACAGGTTCTGGGGGCGCCCTTTCGTAACAAGGACTTCCGGCGCTATATCCGGTTCATGTGCTACTGGAACTTTGCTGCGATGGCAGGAGCTCCATTCATCAGCCTGTACCTGATGGAAGAGGTTGGAATGGACCTGTTCCGGGTGCTGCTGTTGTGGACAATCTCATGGGTCGGCGGCGCAATGTTTTCCCGCACGCTGGGACAGTGGGCGGATCGGTATGGGACGCGCCCGGTCCTGGTGATCTGCGTCGCATCGAAGTCGGCGAACATGCTGGCTCTGCTGCTGACCCCTCACAATCCCGACATTGCCTTCTGGGTGCTGGCGCCGTTCTTCATGCTCGATGCCGCTCAGAATGCGGGGATCCTGATTGCGAACAACGGGTTCATGATCAAGCATTCCCCGACGGAAAATCGGACAATGTATATCGCGGCGACGCAGGCCCTGGCGGGGATCGTTGGTGGAGTCACTTCCATCGCCGCCGGGTGGATCATGACTCATTTGTCGGGAATCCACTGGCAGTTGGCGGGTTGGGAATTTGGACATTTCCAGATCATGTTTGCCGCCAGCATCCTGCTGAGGTGGCTGGCATTGATCCTGGTTCAGTCCGTCCGCGAGCCGAATGCGCACCCGACGATGACGCTGGTGGTCGATGTCGTGGAATCGTTCTCATGGCGCGGGATGTTTCTGACGGCGACGGCGACGGCGACGTCCGAAGTCCGTGTCGATGTAGAGACATCAACCGAAGAGGTCCAAACCGTCACTGTGGATGCTTCGAGCAAGCCGAAGGAGGTCCCTGTCCCTCGCTTCGTGCAATCATCACGAAAACGAGTGAAAGTTTCGGATCGGCGCTAGCAAGCCGCTTGCGCCGATCAGGTCAGCCCGGTCAGCACCCCTTCACCGCAATAGTCGGGGTTGCCAAATCGGGTCAGTGAATGCCCCATTCCCTGGGCGAGCGACATCAGCAGGCGATTGTGTGGCGCCTTCTTGAACTTCAGTGATCGCCCCATCTTGAAGTCCAGTCCATTCCCGACCAGCACGAACGGGATGTTGTCGAGCGTATGAGAGTTCCCCTGGCCAAGCTCATTCGTCCAGACAATCAGGGTGTTGTCGAGCAGGCTGCCCGTTCCCCCCGGTTCGGGGGTCTCGACCAGTCGCTTGGTCAAGTAGGCCAGTTGTTCGCAGAACCACTTGTTGATGCGGGTCAGCTTGTCCTGGGAGGCGTCGTCGTTATCGGGTTTGTGCGACAGCTCGTGGTGCCCATCCTCCACATTGATCCATTTCATCTTCGCGCCACCGACCGAGTTGGTGTACTGCAGAGTTGCGACGCGTGAGAAGTCTGCAGCAAAGCTGTTGACCATCAGGTCAATCTGCATCTTGCTGATCTTCGGCATGTTGTCGTTTTCCTGCTTGACGCTGGCTTCCAGATCCGGGACCAGATGCCCGATCGACTGGTCGCCGCCGCTTTGCAGTTCCAGTTCCATTTCGCGCACAAACGTCGCATGTTCTTCCAGGAGCTTGCGGTCGTCGGAACTGAGCCGGCCACTGACACTTTTCAGGTCTTCCTGGAGTTCGTCCAGGACGCTTTTGAGGCTCGCCTGGTCCTTCGCGCGGCCATACAGTTTGTGAAACATCTGGTACGGATCGTCGATCGGGGCGATCGGCTTGTTGGGACCGGAATAGACCATGCGCGTCCAGGTATCGGCGCGGTCCGGCACCATGACGCCGAATTCCAATGACCCGAACCGGGTGCGTGTCTCGGACTTGCTCTGCAGAAAGTTCTTGATTTCCTGGTCGATCGAATGACCACTGGACCACCCGGCGGGAGTATCCGATCCTCCCTGAATGTTTCCGGGGAACAATTCGATCCCCGTCAATAGACAACCGATGCCACGCATGTGGTTGTCGCCATCGCCACGGACCTTGTCGCAGACCCCTTTCAGAATCAGGGTCCGGTCGCGGAATGCTTCGAGAGGCGACAGGCTTTCCTTCAGCGTGAATTTGTCCCCTTCCTCGTCCGGCCAGAAGGTCTTGGGGACGATCCCGTTCGGACTGAACATGATCACCAGACGCTGCTTGCGAACCTGCTGATTTGCGAAACCCAAGCTCGGCAGATTGAGCACAAACGGAATCGCGGCGGCACTCAACCCCAGATCACGGAAGAATTCGCGGCGAGAAGTCCCGGTTGGCATGGGCGATCACTTTCTCGGAAGGCAGGCGGATGGCTCGGAGGAAGGACGATCGGCAGGGGCTGTCCTGGATCTCAAATCAGGTTTCGGCCCGCTGCTCAGGGGACTTGACCCGATCGCTCCAGTCGATTCACGTTACGAAATCTCAGACCCGATTGCGAGGGTTTTGGGGAGAAAGAGCGTCCCCGGCCCCTGATTCGGAGCCCTGACGTCGTCCGTTCGATTTTCGACGCGAAATCACCCAAACGACGTTTTGAACCGAGGCTCGTGTTGAATCCGCCCCGCGAATTCGTTTACGAAAGCGGTGGTTTTCTCTGTCGATGGCCAGCCCCCCCTTGGAGCGGTGCGTCATTTCACGCTGAATTCAGCAGGATTCCCATAGACGGGACTCGGCGAGACAGCAATGATAACTTCAGCCATTTCAATCCGTTGAGCGAAAGACGTTTCATGCGATCCTCGGGGGCCAACGCTGTTGCATCGGACTTGCCGGCGGAAGAGTTGGCCGATTCCCTCGGATCCGGCCCCGAACGGCGAAAGTTGGGCCTGATCGTGGTGCTCGTCCTGCTGGTCGCTGTCGTCGCGACAGGGTTCCTGGTCGGCCCGAACCTGATGCGGCAGGCCCGGCGCTGGAACCGTGGGCATGCTCCTTTGGTGTCGCCGGTCGAGCATCCGATCGCTCAGCCCTCCAGTGAAGATGCGGTTGTCGCCAGGATCGACCGTACTTCAGCTCTGGCGGCCGACGCACAGATCTCGCCCCCCCGTCGACGTGTCGCTGCCAAACCCGAGGATTCCTCGACAACGCCTGCCGATCCTGAGGATCCCGGCACGAACCCGCCGCCCGACACCGCAGTTCCAGTCGTGGCGACGGCAGAAGGAAGTCGGCCGAAACCTGAGACTCCGGCTCCGCCCGCTCCTCAATCGGAACCGGATCTGACCGAAGGGATGCTGGAAGCCGCGGCAAGACTGGTCAGCCTGTCGTGGCAGGAATTCGATTATCCCGTCCAATGGAATGCGTCACCGACTTCCCGTGCGAAAATGGTTTATGGTCATCACCGGAATCGGCTGTTGAAGGCGATCGCTCACCCCAGTCCTTCCGGCTTGTCTCTGGACATGGCCCGCAAGGACTATGCGGCGGCCCGTGCCCAGTTTTCGGAAGATCCGCGACTCGATTATGCCTTCGGGTTGGTACTGTGGCGGCATGATCAGCATGCCGAAGCCATCGACATGTTCCAGGTCGCAGCGCGGCTGGATGGGGTTCCGTTTTTACCGGCGGCACTGGCTGTCGCCTGGGGTCGATTTCTTAATCATGACGAACGGCGGGGATTGGACCAGCTGGCCCATGTCTCCCGCATCCTGGCATCCAGCACCGAGGCCTATCCTCCCGAGTCACAGCGTCAGCAGGCCGCCGTTTCGATCGGCCGGGCGCTGGGATACCTGACCGGTCCCGGACGCAACCCGGAACTGGAGGAACCAGTGCGGCTGACCTCCCTGAACATCCTGAATCGACTCCCCCTGGAACTGCGTGTGGAATGTGAGAACGGGCGGGACCAGGTGGGACAGCGTCAATCGGAACTGCTGCAATTGACCGACATTCCCCTGCAGGGTTTGCAGTCAGGACATCGAGTCAAGCAAGACGAGCTGCAGACGCGGATTGATGAGCTGCGGACCGACATGCGGGATGCCAGGCTGTCTCTGACGCGTGGACGATTGACGCATGTGGAATCGATTCGAAAGACGCTGACCGAGGCCTTGAACGTGCGCGGACAGATGGAGAAGCTCCGTCCCAGCCTGAAAAAACTGACGGAAGCGGCCACGATGCTGGCCCAGCCGCAGGGGCATCTGGAAATCAAGATCATGCCGACGCACTATTACCAGGTCGATCAGCAGATCGTGACAGGCAATTCCCGGATGATGGTGCTGGGGGCCGAAACAACGGCCGAGCGCGCGTCACGAATCTCCAAGCTGACCAAGATTCGCGAAGAGCGGAAAAAGATCGAGAAGGAATTGGCGAAGCTGCGCGATCAGCAGTCGGAACTTGTGGCTCGGCGGAAAAAGGCCGATCAGGATCATCGCCTGGAAAAAGAGGAGGCGCGCCAGGAACGCGTGCTGCGAATCCGGGAGCAACAGGACCTGGAAAAGAAACTGCAGGAATTGAACCAGGCGCTGCGCCGAACGATGACGCTTCGCGAAGGGGTCGAAACCATCGCCGCCTACATTCCCTGGAATATCGAAGTCGAGGGCGCAGCATTGTGGCAGGCGCTGAACCAGCGAGATGCGGCGCGGAAGCCGTGACTTGAGTTGCGGACTTCCAACGACTTTGACATGCGGCGGGTTCGGCCTCCCGGAGCGACCGGACTCAAAAACCAGGTGGCGACCATCTCATCTCAAAATGCCCTGCTTCTTTTCCCTGTCAGGTTTGTCGCGACTGCTGATCCCGCGTTAGAATCCGGTTTCATTTCGTCACGATCCGCAGGGGATGCGGAACCTTGACGCAGTTCGCGACGTCGAAATCTGGAATGCCCATCTCAAGACTTCACCACTGAGGATTCTCAGCGAGGAATCAGCAACCATGGATTTTCCCACTTGTCCTGCATGCGGTCAGTCGGTCATCGATGATGACGTGGATGACTGTCCGTTCTGCGGTTCTTCCATGAAGGCCAAACCGGGATCCAAGCCAGCGGCGAAGTCTCCGGCCACGAAACCTGCGGCAACCGGTTCCAAGACTCCCGCTCCTGCCGGAAAACCTGGCGCCGCGCCCGCGGCCTCAGGCGCCAAACCGGCCGCCAAGCCCGGTGCCAAACCGGGGCCTGCCGATGACTTTCCGTTTGAAGCGGAAGTTCCCGGCGCGAAGACTGCCGTGCAGGCGATGCCCAATGCCTCCAAGGGGCGAACGCTTCAGGTGGTCTGCCCGATGTGCGAGACTGCGGGATTCGTCCCGCCGACCGCTGCCGGCAAAGACGTGAAATGTGCGAACCCCAAATGCATGGTTCCCGTCTTTCGCGCTCCTGTTGCGGCTGTCGATACCCCGGCCCCACCTCCGCCGAAAAAGGGGAATCCCCTGCTGGTGGGGGGAATCACTGTCGCGGTGATGGCCGTCATTGGTGTCGGCGCCGTGTTCCTGCCCGGAATGTTGGGGGGCAGCAAACCAGCGAATTCGGGAGGTCCTTCCGATGAAGCCAGGGAACTGATTGCCGAGGCAGCCAGGAAAAATGCCGCGGCCAAAAAAACTGACGCGGCGCCCAACGACGCCGTCAAACCACAAGAGAATCTGCTGCCGGACGACAAGAAGACCGAGACGATTCCCAAGACAACGGACGAGTTCATCGCCGCATCGTTGCGGCAACTGAATGAAGTGAGCCTGCGAGGAGACTCACGACAGCGTAGCAAGGCGTATTGTCGTCAACTTGCTGCTGAAGCCGCGATTGCGGCGGGCGAAACCAAAGTCGGCGCAGACCATTTGACACAATTGGTTTTTGTCGGACCAAGCGTTCCGTACTATCGGATTGAACCAACCCTGGAAATGTTCTGGATTGCGTGGGCGGCGGGTGACAAACCGGCCGCGAAAAGCCATCTGGATGCAGCGCTGGCCGACGCCCAGAAGTTGCCGCAGATTGGACGCAATCAGCTGGAAGTCGCCAGCAAATTGGCAGCCGCCCTGGCAGTGAGCGGAAACCTGAAAGGGGCGCTGGCCCAACTCGACGGACATCAAACATCAGAGCCGGAAGGGCAGTTGGCCGCCTGGTCACAGATGGCGTCGGACGGACACCTGTCGCGATTGACGATGTCCAAATCCGTGCTCCCCTGGACCCGTCCTCAAGCTGTTGCAGCGACCGCGTCGCTGGTTGCCCGGGGACAAATGAACCCGGCCCGCGCCTGGGCCGAAGCTCAGGCGGACGAAGAGGGCCGGGCGGAATGCCTTGCCGTCTGGGCCGAGGGTGTGGCGCAGCGACAAACCAAGCCGGGAGCGGCCAGTGGCAGTCCCGAGATTGCCGATGCCGTGAAAGCACTTCCTCCCTCACTGGCGGCACGCGTCTGGGCTCGAGCCGCCTTTGGTCGGCTTTCCGCCGGAGACACCGAGGGAGCCGCAGCCACGCTGAAAACGGCCCGCGACAGTTTGGGAACGATTTCGGCTCCGCCGGAACCCGAGATGCCGGGTATCAAGGCGGCAATTGGATACAAGCTTCCCGCGGCCGCCCCTCTTGTTCAAGCCGCCTCCAGCGCGGCCGAGATCGCGTTTGTCTATTCGTTCCTTCCCAATCAGACCGCTCAGGCCGAAGAGGCACTCGAACTGGCACTGACATTTGTCCGGGGACTCGCTCCCGCCTGGCCTGCCGTTTCTGCCAAAGTCACTCAGGCCGAGCAGGCGGGCGCCGGCGGAATGCGCGACATCATGAAGAAGGAACTGAATCTGAAGAACGACGATCAGGCCAGCCAAAATGTCCTGAAGTATCGCAAGGTGCTGACAGACCTGGGGGACGCCTCGCAACGGCGGTTCTCGTTACAGGTCAGGATTCTGTCTCGACTGATTGACGCCGGATTGAAAGAGAAAGTCTGGTCGGTGGTGGGCAATCGCAGCGGAGACTCAAATGCGAATCGCCGCGATGAGTTCCTAAGCTCGCCCCTGGTCGGCGAATTGCTGGAAGTATTCCGAGGGACCGACACCGAAAAGGTGATCTTGGGGGCACTGGCCAGCGGAACCGAACCCGCCAGACCGGAATTGGCCATCGCCAGACAGTTGGTCCAGCAAAACCCCGCCCAGGCGGCGCAGTATGTCTCGCAGCTTGATGCCAAGTCGGGCCGACGAGATCAACTGGCCTTGTTGTTTGCCAGCTATCTGGCTTCGATCGGCAAAGTTGACGAAACCCTGTCCTTCATCGGGAATCTGGGGGACATCGTGTTGCGAGAAGAGGCGTATCAGCAGGCTGCCGCTTTACTGGCGCAGCGCGGGCAGGCTGAGACAGTCTGGAAGCATGCCGTCGCCAGCCAGCAGGCCACAGAAAAGGCATCCCTCTTCCGCGGCCTGATCACAGGCCTGAAAGCCGGTCCTGCCGTGAAGGAACTTCCCGAACCGTCACTGGGACCGGGTTGAGTTTTTTCTGGAGGGGAGCATCGCGATTCGAATGTCTGACAGGCACAGCGACCACCAGGAATGGTGGCCGCTGATCGAATAGGACTGACGTCAATTCCCTGATCCACAAGGCTACTTGTCGGCGGGCTTGGTCGTCCCCTTTTCAATGACTCCGGCAAACGTTCCCCCTTTGTCGCCGTGTTGCCAGGTCCCCGCATAACGATCGCCGTAAAACATCACGCGCGACGTGAATGTCCCCACACCGGGAATTGTCAGGTCGGTCAATGACATGACGGGAGTATCATCGGCCCAATAAACCTTGATGGGAATGGGGATGTCGAGTTCGTTCTGGCCGACCTTCATGGTTGCCGTAAAGATCCAGTCGTTCCCTTTGACCTTCTTGGCGGAGACGACGCGATAGCGGTCTGGCTTGGCCCCCTCCTGGCCGTCGATCGTAAACGTCCCCACGAGGGTGGCGTTGGTTAACTTGTCAGAGAACGCCTGTTCCAGCGCCGCCTGATCAGGCTTGGCGGGCTTGGGCGTGTCCGCCGCGTTCACGACGTTTGTATGGACGGCATTTGCCAGGACCGTAATTAGAACCAGGGGCAGCAATCGAAGCATGGTTCAACTCCTTGATAGTGAAGAACGAAGTGCGGCTACTCACGCTCAAGGACATAGAGCGCGCTGTCGGCCCGAACGTTGGCGCCCCACGCGCCACTGGCCGCCTGACCGTGGATGATGGGAATCTCCTTGACGATTCGCATCTTCATCTGTCGACACAGGTCGCGAAAGTCGAGCATCGACATAAAGTGCAGGTTGGGGGTGTTGTACCAGTCATAGGGAAGTGATCCAGTGATGGGAGCACGACCGTGCAGCAGGATCTGCAGACGGACTCGCCAGTGCCCGTAATTCGGGACCAGCACCACCGCCTTGCTGGCGACACGCAACATGCGCTGCAGCAGGTTCTGTGGATGTCGCACCTGCTGAAGTGTCTGGCTGAGTACCGCGAAGTCGAACGAGTTCTCGGGAATTTCGTCGAGTCCCTTGTCCAGGTCCGACTGGATGACTGGCATCCCCTTGGAAATGGATTCAATCACGCCGCGATGATCCAGTTCGATTCCCTGCACCGAGCAGTCGACTTCATCGCGTAACCGACAAAGCAATCGGCCATCGCCACAGCCCAGGTCCAGGACGCGGCTTCCGCGTCCGATCTGATCCATGATCAATCGGTCCGTCAATGCGGCGGTCGTGTCCTGGCGAAACATGAGACTGTCAAATCCTGTTGCGGTTCCGATCAGCGGAAAACCCTGGAGGAGGGGGGCGTCAATGCTTGTGAAAACGCCGATGCGTTTCCGACAACAACGGGGTTACCAGCTCCTCGAGTTGCTCGATCTCGATCAGGAACGAGTCATGGCCGAAGACGCTTTCGAGTTCCAGGTACGTGACATGGCGTCGGGTCTCCACCAGCGCCTTGACGATCTCGCGGCTTTGGCTCGAGGGGAACAGCCAGTCGGTATGATAGGATGTGATCAGGAATCGGGCATTCGTCCGGCCGAGCGCATTCTGCAGCGATCCGTAGCGCTGCGCCAGGTCAAAGTAGTCCATCGCCCGCGTCAGATACAGATAGCTGTTCGCGTCAAACCGCTCGATGAATCGCTTCCCCTGGTAGTGCAGGTAGCTTTCAATCTTGAATTCGGTTTCTCGCTGCAGGTCGTACGCCAGGTGATCGCTGTGCTGCAGATCGCGGCCGAACTTACGTTCGATCGAGGCTTCAGACAGGTAGGTAATGTGAGCCACCATCCGGGCCAGTGCCAATCCAAATCGAGGCCCGACATCGCCATAGCGCGAGGGCTCATCTCCGTAGTAATCACCATTTTGAAATTGCGGATCGGCTGTGATCGCCCGCCGCCCCACGGCATTGAAGGCAATTCCCTGAGCGGAAAGCTTGCCGGCCGAGGCGAGACAAATCGCACAGTGAACCATGTCCGGATACCGGGCTACCCAGTCCAGGACCTGCATGCCACCCAGGCTGCCCCCAACAACCCCCAGCAGGGTCTCGATCCCCAGGTAGCGCACCAGGGCCGCGTGCACTTCGACCATGTCGCCGACGGTGATGAACGGGAATCTCAAGCCGTAGGGCTCGCCCGTTTCCGGACTGCGGCAACTGGGTCCGGTTGTCCCCTGGCATCCCCCCAGGACATTCGCGCAGATCACGAAGTACTTGTTCGTGTCCAACGCCTTGCCAGGACCGACGAGCCCATCCCACCAGCCCGACTTGCGGCTGTCGACCGCATGCTTTCCCGCAACGTGAGCATCGCCCGTCAGCGCATGGCAAACGTAGACCGCATTGTCCCGGGCCGCGTTCAGTTCACCGTAAGTCTCGTAGGCGACCGTGATCGGCCCCAGTTGCTGTCCCCCTTCCAGCGTCAGCGGCTTGGGAGGAACGAACAGCGTGGCAAACCGGGTTTGCACGATCCCCACGGAATTCGACTCATTGGTGTCGGGATGAGCGATTTCAGAAGCCATCGCAACGCGGCTCTTTCGACTACAGGAACAGACCCTCAAAACGGCAGCGAGCGATTATAGGCATCCCGCTTTCAATTGGGGAATCCATCAGGGACTTGGCCGCAATCCACGCGGATCTTGAACCCGTCCTCAATCCTTCCGCTTCGATTTGGCGGGCGCTTTCTGTTTGATCATCCCATCCAGCAGCGATTCGATGACAAGTCGCGCCAGGTCGGCGGGTTCGTAATTGGCAAACACGGCGGTCCCCTGCAGGATCCCGTCCAGCACCAGCATCGTTGCTCCGTGGATGGCGGACCATCCGACCAGTGCATAGTCTCCCGTCTGCCCCGCGCGAAACAGCCCTTCGACTTCGCCCTGCTGAATCTCCTGCTCGAAGAAGTTGAACGTGGCACTCTGGGCCGTGGTCAGTTCCTCGGTCGCGTTCGCCGCCACTTCATTACAGTACATCACGCGAAAATGAGCCGCATGCTCACATCCAAACTGCAGGTAGGCAACCCCCAGTTTTGAAAGTCGCTCGCGTCGACTGGCGCAACCGTCGATGCTGGATTGCAGCGTTTGCAGCAGCAACTGCTGTCCTTCCACGGCGAGTGCCACCAGCAACTGGGCTCGAGTCGCGAAATGCCGATACGGGGCATTGTGCGAGACATCGGCCGCGCGGGCCGCTTCGCGCAGGGTGAAGCCCTGCACCCCCTGCTCGCCCACCAGCGTCAGCGCCGCATTCAAAAGCGCCCGCCGCAGATCGCCATGATGATAGGTTTTCGGCTTGGCCGATGTCGCGGTTTTCTTTGCCATGCGGTTACTGTACCGAATCGAGTCCCATCCCCCAACACGGGCGATGGCTCCCTGACCATTTTGAAATGGGAGCGAGACAGACTTGTCCGCGATCACGCCGGGATGGTTGAATACGCCCGGGTTTCATCGACGCACCAGGTCCTGATGTCCGGCAACGATCTTCTGCTCGATTCATGAGATCCGACAGGCGAGAGGTTTTGTCGCGTCGGCAAAAGCGAGAACTCGAAACGAGCCACCTGGTCGGCTCGGGGTCAAGCGGCAGCCGACGGCGCACGTGGGATGGAAAGAGGGCGGGGTTGAACATGCCGGGGCGATTCTGGCTGAGGCTGCTGCAACTGGCGACCTGCATCGGGTTGGGGCTGATGGACAGCGCGTCGGCGATCGCCTGGCCGGGCTTTGAGCCCGTGCCGGGGTTCCCCGAGGAGATCCGCTGGACGCGTCTTCCCAGCGGAATTCGCGTTTGTGTCGATTCGCCTGTGAAATTGAACGCATCCCGGCGTGTTCTCGTCATCTACGCCACCCCCAACGGAAGCACGATTGAACAGACGCTGGGATGCGCGGCAACGAAGGGGCAGGATTATCGCTTCGACCTGCAGAATGTCCTGGCGCAGGTGCGACGATGGCGCGAGGTCAACACCGACGAAGAGATCCTGCTCAGCGTGGTCCAGGCTCCTCAACTCAGCTGGCCCGGATTTCGAACTGACCACCCCAAGGCGGCCGTCATCATCCGGGATCTGGTGGCCACGCTGACGGACGAATTCCAGGTCGACCGGGTCATCCTGGCATGTCATAGCGGCGGGGGATCGTTCGTGCTGGGATACCTGATGAGTGTCGAAACGGTACCTCAGTCCATCGACCGAATCCTGCTATTGGATGCGAACTACTCGTTCACCGAAGAGCAGCACGGCAAAAAACTTCTTACATGGCTGCGCGGCGGAGGCACGCGAAAACTGGTCGTCATGGCCTACGATGACCGCGAAATCATGCTGAACGGGAAAAAGGTGATCGGCCCCGATGGCGGGACTTATCGCGCCACAAACCGAATGGTGAATTGGATTCGCCCGGAGTCGGAACTGGTCGAATCGATCGTGGGTGATTTTCACCAGACGACGGCGCTCGATGGACAAATCCGATTGCTGGTCCATCCGAATCCGGAAAACAAGATTCTGCATACCGCCATGGTGGGTGAGATGAACGGCCTTCTGGAAGGTCTCGCGTGGGAAACGCCTCATGCCGCCGACTGGGGAAAACTCGGCGGACCGCGAGCCTACCGGAAATGGGTTCAGCCCACCCCGCTTCAGGAGCCGGCGGTTCCCCGTGCCACACTGGCCCCCGCCACGGACGTGGTACGACTGAATTTTCCAGCACGACCTGCCGACTCGGTGACGGGATCTCAGTTTCTCGCGCAGATCAAAGACCTGCCACGTCGTGATCGCGAAGCCGCTTCGCTTCAAGAGCTGGCGCGGGGAAATCTTCCTGATTTCCTCCGCCAACTCGTCGTGCTTCGCGTCGACTTCACGGATGCGACCGGGACAAAGCATGTCGCCGAGTTCCACGTCATGCCCGACTACCTGGCGATCGGATCCAACGAGGACTTTTTCCGAATCCCGCTGACTCCAGCGAGTGCCGTGAAAATCGCGGATCAGGTGGGGGGCTCACTGATGACTGCCAAGATCAGTGATGACATCTTTGCCGCCGCCACTGTCAAGTTGGAACCGCGTCCACTGACCCGGGATCGCGATGCCGTCGCCACCTTTTATCAGCATCATGCCATCATCGAAGAGCAGTGGCAGGGGAAGCCCCGGGGACCACTTGTCGCAGGGATCAAGAAAGATCTGGTTCTGACCAATCGACTGAAGGAGAAGCCGCACAAGGTTGCCATCTACGGCTGGCACCAGTCGGACGGCATCCCGATTCAGCCCCTGTATACCGGTCACGTCGACTGGTACGTCGACTACAGTCATGGAGTGCGGTTGATCTCGAATCGAATCATCGTCGATGGGCATCCCCAAACTGTCGTGGATGTCCTCAAGCACTCCGTGCTGCACAAACTTCTGAGTGACGAAGGGGCCATCGATGTGGTGGAGGTCCGGCGCGCCGCCGAATGGTGAAGATCCATGCGGCCCGGCAGTCACTTCGACCTGGGGAACCAGGGAAAGAAAGAACTGGTTCCTGACTGGTACGCGGCATAGTCGGGCCTGCGATCCACGATGGTGCTCTCCAGCAGTGTGACGCCGGAAATCTTCATCAGGAGCACCGACATCAGCAGTGGACTGAAAATCGTCCATCCCGCTCCTGTGGGTATTGCGAGCAGGAACAGGCCCCACCAGATGCAGAAGTCGCCAAAGTAATTGGGGTGTCTGGTATAGCGCCAAAGCCCCCGGTTCATCACCTGTCCCGTGTTGGCCGGGTTTGCCTTGAATCGGGCCAGTTGCCAGTCTCCTGCAGTTTCAAACACGAATCCGATCGTCCACAGCAGTACTGCGACAAGATCGAATGCGCTCAGGAGTGCTGGTTGCCCGGTGATTACAGCGGCCTGAATTGGAAACGAGATCAACCACAGGATGACCGCTTGCAACAGGAACACCGTAAACAGACTGACCCAGGCAAAGCGAGGTCCGTGCCAGGCTCGCATCGCCGCATAGCGACGATCCTCGCCATGACTCCAGTTCCGCCACAGCAGGAACCCGGAAAGCCGCAACCCCCAGATGGTCGTCAGGGTGATCAGCAGCAGTGATCGCGAGTCGCTGCGAGAGGACTGTCCCCAGGCAATCCAGGCGATCATCACAAACCCCGCTCCCCAGAAGGGATCGACGATGCTGGCATCTCGCCGGGCCAGACTGATCAGCCAGAGCATCATCATGATCCCCCCCAGGGAGACGAGTGTGATGGTCAGCAATTGCAAAAGTGGAGTCATGTCGGTCAATCGCTCAGATCGTTTCGTCAGCAATAGGGGAGCGGCGGCGGCAGCTTCCAAGCGGTCGCTCGATTCGGGTTGAGGGGATTCGCGTCATCAGGACGTCATTGGTCATCCGGACAGGGATGCATCGGTTCTCCGCAACAGATAATGGGACACGAACCACTCCTTCCCCTGCGCGTATCCGAACAATTCCGAGACCGCCAGAAAGAACATTCTCCATCGATGAAACCAGCGTCGCGCCTCCGCCGGCCCATAGGCAGACTGCAGGATTGGCATGATCCCATCGCGACGGGAATCCATTTGCGCCAGCCACGCCTCGGCCGTCCGCTGATAATGGCGTCCGTCCCAGGCCCATTGCCTGATGACCTGCATGTCGCGTTCAAACCGCAACAATAAATCGGCGCTGGGCATGATCCCCCCGGTGAAGAAGTACCGCCCCATCCAGTTCGACGCCCCCTCGGTTTCAAACGGATACACTAGTTCGCGATGGCAGAACAAATGGACAAACAACTTGCCATCCGGTTTAAGCCAGGATGCGATCCGGGAGAGCAGCCGTTCGTAGTTGCGCATGTGCTCAAACATCTCCACCGACACCACGCGATCAAACGCCGCTTCCGCCGATCCTGTCATGCGCAAGTTCAGCTCGTTCATGTCGGCGGTGATGACGCGCAGATTGGTCAATCCACGATCGGCCGCCTGGGCTTCGATAAAGCGCCGTTGCGGCGCCGAATTGGAAACGGCCGTGATCTGACTATTCGGATACCGCCGGGCCATCCAGAGCGACAGCGATCCCCACCCGCAACCGAGTTCCAGAATCTGCTGCCCGTCGGCAATCTCCGCATGCTCACACGTCGACCGGAGCGCCGCTTCTTCGGCGTCCACCAGAAGGGCCGGGCCTTCCGGCCACAGGCAGCAACTGTATTTGCGGTGGGGGCCCAGAACCTCCAGAAAGAATTCTGGCGGAAGCTCGTAGTGCTGCTGATTCGCCTTTTCCGGCAATGGCGCGATCGGGGCCGTGCACATCGATTCCAAGAACGCGGTCTGACTGGCCAGCACAGCATCGCGCCGACCCTTCGACAAGTCCGTCAACCGCTGACCGCATAACCGGCGGATCGCCAGACGCGTCATCGAATCTGGCACATATCCCTGCTCGACCGCGCCGATGCCCAACTGCAGGATGCTCATGGGACCATTCTTTCCAGACAGGCGGGTGGATCAAGCGACTCGGTCATCGACGAGGTGGCCGGTGAGTCAGTCATGCGGCCTGCCGCCCTGTGACTCAGTTGAATCGGATCCCTGCGACACAGCGGTTTGTCGAATTGAACCTGGACGACACCGACATGCCGTTCCTCAAACACCGCTTCGCAATAACTCAGGTAATAGTTCCAGAGCCGGATAAACTGCTCGGAATAGCCCTGGCGCCGGACTTCATCCAGGTGCCGGTGAAAGCCCGTCCGCCAGCGACGCAGGGTTTCGGCATAGTGTGGGGCAAAGTCCTCGGCATGAACGAATCGCAGATCGGAACTGCGTCCCGCCGATTCCAGCATCGCGGCAATTGAAGGGAGGCACCCACCGGGAAATACATACTTCTGAATGAAGTCGACGGAACCCAGGTATTGCGCGTAACGTCGCTCGGGCATCACAATCGCCTGCAGCACCGCGGATCCCTGAGGACGCAGCAGTCGGCCGACCTGCTGAAAATACGTGTCGAAATACTTGAAGCCGACCGCTTCAATCATCTCGATGGAAACGAGCTTGTCGTACTGACCATCCAGGTCGCGATAGTCCTGCATCAGCAGCGTGATCCGGTCGGCCAGACCGGCACGGTCGATCCGTTCGCGCGCGATCGCCGCCTGCTCGGCCGAGATCGTTGTGGTGGTCACGCGACAGCCATATCGAGATGCGGCGTGAATGGCCAGACCTCCCCAACCGGTGCCAATCTCCAGCAGGTGATCGGTCTCGCGCAGATCCAGCTTCCGACAGACGCGATCAAATTTCTCTTCGGAAGCGTCTTGAAGTGTGGCATCGGGAGTCAGAAAGATCCCGCTTGAGTAGGCCATGGTGTCGTCCAGCCAGAGCCGGAAGAAGTCATTGCCAAGGTCATAGTGTGCGCGGATGTTCCGACGACTGCCGACGCGGCTGTTGGAGCGCCACCAGTGATACGTTCGGTTGACCAGCCCCGTCAGCCAGGCAAATCCGCCATCAAGCGAATCGGCCTGGTCATGATTGCGGACAAACAGGCGGAACAGATCGGTCAGGTCATCGCAATCCCAGTCCCCCCTCAAGTAGGACTCGGCAACGGACAATGTTCCCCCCAGCACGGTTTCGCGATAAAAGCGAGGGGAATGGACCTGGAACCGAACTTGAAGATCGTCGGATTCGCCGAGCAAGACGTTCCCCGTCGTGTCCACCAATTCAATCTGGCCACGGCGCAGTCCCGCCATCCTGCCGATCACCAGGTTCCTGGCGGCGCGGTCCAGCAATCCCAGTTTCGATGCGGCGGGAGTGGCGTCAGACTCAGGGATCGAATTCATACCGGATCGTGCTCCATATCAGGGCGATGGGTGGGTCTAACGGATGACTGCAGGACCGGTTCCTTCTCGCTCAACGCGGACGACAGCCCTTTCGCCCGTCCCGGATGAGGAATGTAGGGGACTCGCTTCCACCACAGGCGCAGGGCCTGCCAGTAGATGGACAGGTACACTTGAAGCGTCATCAGCGGATATCGGATCAGTGCCCGAGCCAGGTTCCAGGCGCTCAGTGGCCTGCGGTCCATTTTCAAACTCGCGTCGAACGCCGTGGTTTGTTGATGACACACATAGATCTGCACGAGCAATTGCGAGTCAGGAACATTCAGTCGCCAGTGATAGTCGTAGTCCATTCCCAGAAACGGAGAGACGTGAAACTCCTTGGGGTTCTCGGCAAATCGTATCGAACCCGGCTGATGGCGCAGGTCAAGAACATAACAATGACGCTCGCCCCAGGGAGTGTTGCTCACTTCGGCAACCAGTGCCTGCAGCGCTTCCCCCTGCGGATTGAAGCAATAATAGAAGCTCACCGGATTCATCTGAAATCCGGCATATCGGAAGTGAGTCAGCAGTCGGATTGGTCCGGTTGGTCGCTCCCCCAGTCGGGATTCCACCAGATCTCGAACGGACTCCTCCAGAGGCTGGTCCGGTGGACCCAGGTGGTCCCTGCGTCGAAACCAGGCCAGGTTCGGGCGACTGGCCGACCAGAACCAGCGACGGGAAAACAGTCCAGGTAACTCCGTCAGATCCACGTAGAGCAGGAACAGACGATACTCAAAGCGATGAGGAATCGGCCCAAAACGACGATGCCGGATTACTCCTTCATACAAGCCGCTTTCCAGAGTCATCAGATGGCTCCCTGCAGCGATACGGGCCGCCTGATCGACTCGGGCCTGGATGAAATCGCGCGGACCACCGCGAGGGCGCTGTTGACGCCATCTTCATGAAAGCCATTCCCCCAGTATGCCCCGCAGAACGAAGTCCTGTGGTGGTTGAGTAGTTCGCTGTGTCGAGCCTGGGCCGCGGCGCGGCGAACGGTGAAGATGGGATGGTGGTACTCGTAACGGCCAAGGATTTTCGACGGATCGATCGAGGCTTCTTCGTTCAGAGTGACACAGAAGGTATGCCTGGATCGAATTCCCTGCAGCATGTTCATGTTGTAGGTGACGGTTGCCGCACCAGCACGGTCGGGATGGATCCGATAATTCCAGCTTGCCCATGCGCCGCGACGGGTTGGCAGCGTCGTGATATCCGTGTGCAGGACCGCCAGGTTGCGACCATAAGGAAACTCGGACAGGATCTCGCGTTCGGCGGCAGTCGCATCCGTTCCGAGAATCCGCAACGCCTGATCGCTGTGGCAGGCGAAGATCACGTGATCGAAGGTCTCGACGTCGCCACCGGCCGTTTCGACTTCGACATGATTCGCGCCACGAGTCACTCGACAAATGGGAGAATTCAGGCGAATCCGATCCCGAAACCCACGGATCATCGGCTC
>Ga0265327_10002313_pt1 | contig 20369 bp, 17 predicted proteins | sample 41621metaG_FD_202089 | JGI IMG/M metagenome (GOLD analysis project Ga0265327, IMG submission 202089) | Rhizosphere microbial communities from Carex aquatilis grown in University of Washington, Seatle, WA, United States - 4-16-21 metaG | ecosystem: Host-associated > Plants > Roots > Rhizosphere...
CCTCACACACCGGCGGGGGCACGATCTGAGCCCAGTGTTCAACGACACCGTCGACGTCAGTGCTCACCCGCTGGCGGCTCGGAGCCCAGCCTCTCAAGAGCGGGCCGGGCTGTCACCCATTAGTCGGGTAGGCCGGCCAGGAAGTCGAGCATGGCCTCGTTGACCTGGCGGGGGTGGGTCATGTTGGTGGCGTGGGTGCCGCCGTCGACGGTCACCATGCCGCCGCAGCCCACCAGCATGTCGGCCATCCGGGCCGCCTTGTCCAGCGAGATGGAGACGTCGGCGGTGCCGTGCACGACCAGGGCCGGCGCCGTGATCTCGTCCAGCCGGTGCTCGATTCCCTCCCGCTCGACCAGGGCCTGGGCCGGGTTGCGCAGGGTCTCGGGAGGGCGCTCCATCCAGAGTGTGGTCCAGGGGGAGAACAGGGCCGGGTCGCCCAGGATGAGGTTGGCGCTGACCTCGGCGGCCTCGATCGACGGGCCGTCCTCGATCCAGGCGTCGATCATCCCCTGGTAGACGGGGATGACGTCGGCGTCCTCGGGCCCCGCCTGGGTGCTCAGCAGGATCAGCCCCCGCACCCGGGACGGGTCGATGAGGGCGGCCCGCAGCGCGATGAACCCGCCCTGGGACATCCCGCCGAGGACGGCCCGCTCGATGCCGAGGTGGTCCATGAGGGCGAGGCAGTCACGGGCCGAGTCCCAGTAGGTGAACGGCCGGCCGTCGTAGACCGTGGCGCCGAAGCCCCGCTCGTCCCAGGTGATCACCCGGTAGGCGTGGCGCAGGGCGGCCACCTGGTCGTCGAACATGGTGCGGTCCATCAGGAACCCGTGGCTCAGCATCACGACGGGCCCGTCGCCGCCGGTGTCGTCGAAGGCCAGCGTGACCCCGTTGACCGCTGCCGTCGCGCCGGACGCCTGGATGGTCGCCATGCCCAATTGTTTCGGCCGTCCACCTGGTCAGCTTGAGGTCGCCAACCCGAGTTTTCCGGAAGTTGCACCACGTGTTGCGAGGTGGAACCGGCGTTGATCGGGCCGAACGGGTGCGTCCGGTGGGCTCGGCCCGGCCTAGCGCTTGGCCCGCGGCAACCCCAGCCCGAGCCACGAGATGATGTCCCGCTGGATCTCGTTGGTGCCGCCGCCGAAGGTGAAGATGGTCTGGCTGCGGGCCTTGTGCTCGAGGTCACCCCGCAGCACGGCGCCGGGCGACCCCTCGGCCAGGTACCCGGCCTGCCCCACCACCTCGCCCAGCACGCGGTAGGCCTCGAGGGCGAACTCGCTGCCGTAGACCTTGGTGGCCGAGGCATCCGCCGGGTTGAGCCCCTTGTCGGCCGCCCACGCCACCTTCCAGTTGATCAGCTTGAGGTACTCGGCCCGTGCCCAGAGCCGGGCCAGCTGGACCTGGACCCACTCCTGGTCGATGACACGCCGCCCGTCGGCCAGCCGGGTCTCCTGGGCCCAGCGACGCACGTCGGTGATGCTGCGGAGGATGCCCGACACGGGGCAGATGGCCACCCGCTCGAAGTTGAGCTGGTTGGTGATGAGCGTCCAGCCGCCGTTCTCCTCCCCCACCAGGTTAGCGGCCGGCACGCGGACGTCCTCGTAGTAGGTGGAGCTGGTGAATTCGCCGGCCATGGTGCGCAGCGGCGTCCAGCTGAACCCCGGCGCGTCGACCGGGACGATGAAGACGGACAGCCCCTTGTGCTTGGCCACGTCGGGATCGGTGCGGGCGGCCAACCACACGTAGTCGGCGTACTGGATGGCGCTGGTGTAGAGCTTCCGGCCGTTGATGACGTACTCGTCGCCGTCGCGCACGGCCCGGGTCTGGAGGGATGCCAGGTCGGTACCGGCCCCCGGCTCGGTGTAGCCGATGGAGAAGTGGACCTCGCCCCGCAGGATGGCGGGCAGGAAGCGCTCGCGCTGCTCGTCGGTGCCGAGCTGCATGATGGCCGGCCCGACGCTGTTGAGGGTGAGTAGCGGCAGGGGCACCCCGGCCCAGTGCGACTCCTCGACGAAGATCATCTGGTCCACGGGGCCGCGTCCGTGCCCGCCGTACTCGGTGGGCCAGCCCACCCCCAGCCAGCCGTCGTCACCCATCCGCTTGATGGTGGCGACGTAGTCGGGCCGGCCGCCGTCGGCCGAGGTGGCGGCGGCCAGCTCGGCGAAGTAGGTCCGTAGCTCGGCCTGCAGCGCCTGCTGCTCGTCAGTCAGGGCCAGGTGCACCGGAGGTCTCCCATGGCCGGGGACGTTACCCGTCCGGCCGGCGTGGGGTACCGTCCCCTCCCATGACCGACACCCCCGCACCCACCCCGCCCTCCGAGCTCTTCGACGTGGCCGGCAAGACCGTGGTCGTCACCGGGGGCTCGCGCGGCATCGGCCGGATGATCGCCGGCGGGTTCGTGGCCGGCGGGGCCGACGTGGTCATCGCCTCCCGCAAGGCCGACGCGGTGGAGGCCACCGTGGCCGAGCTGGCTGCCGTCGGCTCCTGCACCGGCCTGGCCGCCGACCTGTCCACCGAGGAGGGCGCCCGGGCCTTCGCCAAGGCGGTGGCCGCCGACCACGACCGCGTCCATGTCCTCGTCAACAACGCCGGCGCCACCTGGGGCGCGCCACTGGTCGAGCACGACACGGCGTCGTGGCAGCGGGTGCTCGACCTCAACGTCCAGGGGGTGTTCCACACCACCAAGTTCTTCCTGCCGCTGCTCGAGGCGGCCGCCGGACCCGACGACCCGGCCCGCGTCATCAACATCGGGTCCATCGACGGCATCCACGTGCCGGTGCTGGAGTCGTACTCGTACTCCTCCTCCAAGGCGGCCGTCCACCAGCTGACCCGGCACCTCGCCCGCCACCTGGCGCCGTCCATCACCGTGAACGCGGTGGCCCCGGGGCCGTTCGAGTCGAAGATGATGGCGGCCACCCTCGACGCCTTCGGCGAGCAGATCGCCGCCAGCGCACCGCTCAAGCGCATCGGTCGACCGGACGATATGGCAGGCGTGGCCATCTTCCTGGCCTCGCGTGCCGGTGCCTACCTCACCGGGGCGATCATCCCGGTGGACGGGGGGATCGCCACCGTCGGGTGACCACCCGGCCCGTCGAGCCGGGAAGACGGCCCTGGTGAGATTGCCACTCATAGTGGTACTCTGACTACTCTGAGTGTGGTCGACCGACCACCTCGTGCCGGAGGGGCCGAGCGATGCAGACGGGTTGGGGCAGGACGGGCAGGACGGTCGCCGCCATGGTGGCCCTGGTGGGAGCGCTGGTCGTCGGGTCGGTCGTGGCCGGTACCGCGCCCCGGGCCGCCGCCGCCCCGGCACCCCACACCGCCCTGGTGGGCGTGCAGGACAACTTCTGGCTCTTCACCCCCTCGGGCGCCCTCGAGGCCTACGGCGTGCCCAACTACGGCTCGCCCAGCGGCCCGCTCAACCGGCCACTGGTGACCGCGGTGAGCGACCACCCGCTGACCGGCTACTGGCTGGTGGCGAGCGACGGCGGGGTGTTCGCGTACGGGTCGGCCGGGTACTACGGGTCGACCGGCAACATCGTGCTCAACCAGCCCATCGTGGGCCTGGCCCAGACCCCTGACGACCGCGGCTACTGGTTGGTGGCCTCCGACGGCGGTGTGTTCAGCTTCGGCGACGCCGGCTTCTACGGCTCCACCGGCAACCTGGTCCTCAACCAGCCCATCGTGGGCATGACCCCCACCGCCGACGGGCGCGGCTACTGGCTGGTGGCCAGCGACGGCGGCGTGTTCGCCTTCGGCGACGCCGGCTTCTACGGCTCCACCGGCAACCTGGTGCTGCGCCAGCCCATCGTGGGCCTGACCCGCACCGACGACGGCCACGGGTACTGGATGGTGGCCCGCGACGGCGGGGTGTTCAGCTTCGGCGACGCCGCCTTCCACGGCTCGGCCGTCGGGGCGGCCACCGAGCCGGTGCGCAAGCTGGTGCCGGCGTCGGGCGACGGCGGCTACTGGGTCGTGCAGCAGAACGGGACGGCCACCGCCTACGGCAGCGCCACCGGCCAGAGCCTGCCGCCCGAGACCCTCGTCCTCCAGCCCCTCACCCCGGGCGACGACGCCGTCCTGTTCGCCTTCCAGCAGGTGGGTAAACCGTACATCTGGGGCGGCAACGGCCCGGTCGGCTACGACTGCTCGGGCCTGGCCCTGGCCTCGTGGGTCCACGGCGCCGGTGTCTCCTTCGCCCGGGTGGCCGACGACCAGTACCACACGGCCGGATCCCAGATCACCTTCGACCAGCTGGCCACCGGTGACCTCGTGTTCTGGGGTACCGACCCCAACGACTGGACGACCGTGTACCACACGGCCATCTACGTGGGCGGCGGCCGGATCGTGGAGGCCACCGGCGACCACGTCCAGCTGAACACCCTCGACCAGTGGAGCATGAGCCAGGTCATGCCCTTCGCCCGTCACCCCTGACGGGCGAAGGACACACCCGGCACTCCCCCTCGGATGGCGACGTTCGTCCTCGTGCACGGCGCCATGCACGGCGGCTGGTGCTGGCGTGAGGTCGGGCGCATCCTGCGGGCCGACGGGCACGTGGTCCACACCCCCACCCTGACCGGGCAGGGCGACCGGCGCCGGTCGCTGACCCCCGACGTGGGCGTCGCCACCCACATCCACGACGTGTCCGAGCTGCTGTGGTTCGAGGACCTCCACGACGTGCACCTCGTGCTCCACAGCTACGCCGGCGTCCTGGCCGGCCCGGTGGCCGAGGCGTCCGGGGACCGGCTGGCCTCGGTGGTCCTCCTGGGCGCCTTCGTGGCCGACCCCGGTCAGTGCCTGCTCGACGTCGAGCCGGCCGCCACCGCCGCCCGCTACCGGGAGCTGGCCGCCAGCGCGGGCGACGGGTGGCGGGTGCCCGCTTCGGAACGCTTCCTCGACCAGTGGGGCGTGACCGATCCGGCGCTGCGGGCCCTCGTCGGCCCCCGGCTGACCGACTTCCCGCTGAGCTGCGCCACCGACCCGGTGGTCTTCGACCCCGCCGCCCGCGACGGACTGCCCACCGCCTACGTGCGCCACACCGCTCCGGCGCTGGCGAGCCTGGCGGCCAGCGAGCGTGCGGCCTCGGAGCGGGGCTGGGACGTCCACGAGCTGGCCTGCGGCCACGACATGATGCTGGAGGCGCCCGAACCGGTGGCCGACCTGCTGACGGCGTGGTCGGACCGGACCGGGCCGGTGGCCGGCGACTCGGCCTGACGCCCGGGCGGTCAGGCCTCGCCGGTTTCACGTCGGTCCCCCGCGTCGGACGCTGTACCGTGCGGGGGCCGGCGCGTCCGCCGCCCCACCCACGAGGAGTCGCCCCATGAGCCCCGTCCCCTACGCCGACAGGATCCCGGTCCACCACACCCTGCCCGAGCACGGCCTGCCCCGCGACGAGGTGCTCGGCATCCTCCGCTCCATGGCCGCCGACGAGGACGCCACCTGGGAGACCGGCAAGTGCTCGGGCACCATGTACTGCGGCGACCACGACCACTACGACTTCCTCAACGAGGCGTTCGCCCTGTTCTCCCACGTGAACGTGCTGCAGCGCGACATGTGCCCGAGCGCCACCCGCTTCGAGTCCGAGGTCATCGCCATGACGCTCGACCTCCTCCACGCCGAGGCGGTCGAGGGGACCGACCCGGTGGGGCTGGTGTCCTCGGGTGGCACCGGCAGCATCTGCCACGCCATGCTCGCCTACCGGGACCACGCGGCGGCCACCCGGGGCGTCGTGCGCCCGAACGTGATCAAGCCCGAGACCGCCCACCCGGCCTTCGACAAGGCCTGCCACCTCTTCGGCATCGAGCTGCGGGTGGCGCCGGTCGACCCGGTCACCACCCGGGTCGACACCGACTGGGTGGCCGGCGCGGTCGACGAGGGCACCGTCGCCCTGGTGGGCTCGGCCTGCAACTACGGCTACGGGACGGTCGACCCCATCGAGGCGCTGTCCGACATCGCCCTCCACCACGGCATCGGCCTCCATGTGGACGGCTGCCTGGGCGGCTGGATCCTGCCCTTCGGTCGCGAGCTCGGCTACGACATCCCGCCGTTCGACTTCCGCGTGCCGGGTGTCACATCCATCTCGGCCGACACCCACAAGTACGGCTACGCGCTGAAGGGCACCTCGGTCCTGTCGTTCCGCGACCGCGCCCTGCGCAACGCCCAGTACTTCTTCAACACCTCGTGGAGCGGGGGCAAGTACTGCTCGCCGGGGATGGACGGGTCCCGTTCGGGCGGGCTCCTGGCCGCCACGTGGGCCTCCATGGTCCAGCTGGGCCGCGAGGGCTACCGGGGCTACGCCGAGCAGATCTTCGCCACCTCGGCCACCATGCAGGCGGCCGTCCGCAGCCATCCCCAGCTGCGCATCCTGGGCGACCCGACGTTCCTGTTCAGCTTCACGTCCGACGAGTTCGACATCTACCACGTCAACGACTTCCTGCGGACCCGTGGGTGGCGGCTCAACGGGCAGCAGTACCCGAATGCGCTGCACATGGCCGTCACCCGGCCCCAGACGAAGCCGGGGGTGGCCGAGGCCTTCGCCGCCGACCTGGCCGAGGCCGTCGAGTACGCCGTGGCCCACGCGGCCGACGCACCCGCCTCGGGTGCCGTCTACGGCGGCGTGGCCGGCGGCATGACCGACGAGGCCGACGAGTTCATCCGCATGATGATGGGCCAGATGATGGACGCCCAGCAGGAGCTGCCGGCCGATGCCTGACCGGGGCGCCGACCCGGCCCCCCGCATCCCCGTCCCCCGGTGACGCCGGCCGTCACCGGGCGGCGCGAGGACACCTGGGTCCTGGCCGTCGACCTCGGCACCGGTGGGCCCAAGGTGGGCCTGGTCTCGCTGGCCGGCGCCATCGCCTGGACCGAGCACCGGCCGGTGGTCACCTCCCACACCGCCGACGGCGGCGCCACCCAGGACGCCGCCCAGTGGTGGGACCTGGTGTGCGACAGCGCCCGGCGGGCGCTCGGGTCCGGCGTCGTCGACCCCGGTCGGGTGGTCGCCGTCTCGTGCACGGGCCAGTGGGCCAGCACCGTCCCGGTGGGCGCCGACGGGGTGCCGGTCGGGCCCTGCCAGCTGTGGTCCGACACCCGCGGCGGCCCCCACACCCGCCGGGTCGTCGGCGGCCCGGTGGGCGGCTACGCACCGGTGGCCGCCCTGCGGTGGATCCGCCACAGCGGCGGGGCGCCGTCGACGTCGGGCGCCGACCCCATCGGGCACATCCTCCACCTGGAGCACGACGAGCCCGGCGTGGCCCGGGCCGCCCGCTGGTACCTGGAGCCGGTCGACTACCTGTCGATGCGCTTCACCGGGGTGGCGGCCGCCTCCCACGCCTCCATGGCCGGGGCGTGGCTGACCGACAACCGGCGCCCCGACGTCCTCGCCTACGACCCCGTCCTGGTCCGGGCCAGCGGCGTCCCGGCCGCCAAGCTCCCCCCACTCGTGCCCACCGCCGGCGTGGTCGGCACCGTGCTGCCGGCGGTGGCGGCCGACCTCGGCCTCCCCGACGGCGTGGTCGTGGTGGCCGGCACGCCCGACCTCCACTCGGCCTGCGTGGGATCGGGCGCCGTGCTCGAGCTGCAGCCGCACGTGGCCATCTCGACCACCAGCTGGGTCAGCTGCCCCTTCCCGAGGAAGAAGACCGACGCCGTCCGCCAGATGGCGACCGTGCCCGGCATCGTGCCCGGGCTGCGGCTGGTGGCCAACAACCAGGAGTCGGGCGGCGGGGCGCTCGAGTGGTTCCGCCACGCCGTGGCCGTCGACCCGGTGACGGGCCGCGCCCCCTCCTACGACGAGCTGACCGCCCTGGCCTCCACCGTGACGGCCGGCGGCGGCCAGGTGCTCTTCACCCCGTGGCTGGCCGGCGAGCGCTCACCGGTCGACGACCGGTCCGCCCGGGGCGGGTTCCACAACCTGTCGCTGCGGACCACCCGGGCCGACCTGGCCCGCGCCGTCCTGGAGGGCGTGGCCCTCAACTCGCGTTGGCTGACCGAGGGCGTGGAGCGGTTCGTGGGCCGCCGGCTGGGCACGTTCCGGGCCATCGGCGGGGGCGCCTCCTCGGCGCTCTGGTGCGGCATCTACGCCAGCGTGCTGGGCCGGCCGGTCGAGCAGGTGGCCGAACCCGTCCTGGCCAACCTGCGCGGCGCCGGGCTGATCGCCGCCCTGGCCCTCGGGGCGGTCCGGCCCGACGAGGTGCGCGCCCTGGTCCCGCTCGAGGCCACCCAGCACCCGGATCCGGTCGAGGTCCCGGTCTACGACCAGCTGGCCGCCGAGTTCCGCCGGCTGTACCGGGCCCAGCGCCGCACGTTCGCCCGGCTCAACCGCTGAGCCCGACGGGTCAGCTCCGGAGCCGGACGCCGTCGGACAGCGCCACCTCCTGCACGTGGGCCGGCTCGGGTCGGCCGAGCAGCTCGCCCTGGGCCTCGTCGCAGCCGATGGCGCACACCGCCCGCAGCTCGCCCGGTGTCTCGACCCCCTCGGCCACCACCGCGATCCCGAGCTTGTGGGCCAGGTCCACCACGGTGCGGACGACGGTGCCCTCGTGGCCGGAGACGCCGAGGCCGGCCAGGAACGAGCGGTCGACCTTCAGCCGGTCGATGGGCAGGCCCTGCAGGTAGTGGAGCGAGGAGTGCCCGGTGCCGAAGTCGTCGAGGGCGATGTGGACACCGAGGTCGCGCACACGCTGCATGGCCGCGCCGATCCGCACCACGTCCACCACCAGGACCGACTCGCTCACCTCGAGGATCAGGTGGGCGGGGTCGAGTCCCGAGCGCTCGAGCGCGTCGCGTACGTCGCCGTGGAAACCCGGGTCGTGGAGCTGGCGGGCCGACACGTTGACGGCCATCGACAGGTCGGGCCAGCCCCGGCGCTGCCACGCCACGCACTGATGGGCCGACTCCTCGAGCACCCACCGGCCCACGGCCACGATCTGCCGGCTCTGCTCCAGCAGGGGCACGAACTCGCCCGGGGGTACCGGGCCCAGCTCGGGATGGTCCCACCGCAGCAGGGCCTCCATGCCCACGATCCCCGACGGGACACCGTCGGCCAGGTGGAAGACGGGCTGGTAGTCGAGGCTCAGCTCGCCCCGGCCGTGGGCCACCCGGAGGTCGTCGGCCAGCCGGGTCTCGCGGCGGTGCTCGGCGCCGATGGCGGCGTCGTAGACGGCGTACTGCGACGGACCGTCCCGCTTGGCCCGGTACATGGCGGCGTCGGCCCGGGCGATGCACTCGTCAGGTTCGGTGCCGACCGGCACGGACGTGATGCCGATGCTCACCGAGGTGTGCAGCTCGCGCTCCCCCGCCGCGATCGGCGCGCACATGACCTGGTGGATCCGGCGGGCCAGGCTGCGGGCCGCCTCCTCGGGGTCCTCCAGGTCCTCGGCCAGCACGATGAACTCGTCGCCGCCCAGGCGGGCCACCGTGTCGGTGCCACGGACCAGGTCGAGCAGGCGGGCGGCCACCTCCACCAGCAGCGCGTCGCCGGCCGGGTGGCCGAAGCGGTCGTTGATGGCCTTGAAGTTGTCGAGGTCGAGGTAGAGCAGCATCGATCCGGTGCCGTGCCGGTCACCGCGCGAGGCTGCCCGTCGCAGGCGGTCGGCCAGCAGCATCCGGTTGGGCAGACCGGTCAGGTCGTCGTGCAGGACCTGGTGGGACAGGTCCTGCTGCTGGGCCCGGAGGCGGCCCTGGAGGAGCTGCCAGCTCTCGTCGAATGCCCGGACGGTCCGGATCACCCCGCCGTCGCAGCTGAGCTGGACGAAGGTGCGGGCCGCGTTCAAGGTGGTCGCGCCCACGCCGAAGCGCCCGGCGTCCTCGGTCAACGCCGCGCCGCACAGGTCGCGCCAGGTGAGGTAGCCCCGCACGGCGGTGGCCAGGTCCGACTCGACCAGCATGGCCTTCTGGGCCCGTCGGTCGCCGATGCGCCGCTCCTCGTCGGGGCCGGCATCACCGGTGGCCACCCACCGTCCCACCAGCACCGTGGCCAGTCGGGCGGACTCGGCCACCGCGTCCCGGATGTGGGCGGGGAAGGCGGCCGCCACCTCGGCGGCGATGGCCCGGGCCCGGCCCTGGAGCGCGATGCCGAGGGCCAGCCGGTCCTCACCGGGGAGGGCGGTCGGCGCGTCGGCCGGGACGCTGGCGAGGTCGGAGGCGGCGGACGAACTCATGTCCTTTCGTGCATCGGCACCCACCAGGGTGAACTTGACCTGGCCCGACGCGCGGACGAGGTGCCTAAGGTGAGGTCCCGGCGATCGGAGGAGGACCATGAAGGCAGCGGTGTACTACGAGACGGGCGGGCCGGAGGTGTTCCGCTACGAGGACGTACCCGATCCCACCTGCGGCCCGGGCGATGTCCTCGTCAAGGTGGAGGCGGTGGGCATCGAGGGCGGCGACACCCTCAACCGGCTGGGCGGCGACCTCGCCGCCGTCCCCCACATCGTCGGCTACCAGGCCGCCGGCGTGGTGGTGGAGGTGGGCGACGGCGTCGATGACCTGGCTCCGGGTGACCGGGTGGTGACCGTCGGACTCGACGGATCACACGCCGAGCTCCGGGTGGCCAACCGGGCGTTCTGCTGGCCGGTGCCCGAGGGGGTCACCACCGAGGAGGCGGCGTGCGTGCCGGTGCCCTTCGGGACGGCGGACGACTCGCTATTCGAGTTCGGGCGCCTCCAGGCGGGCGAGACGGCCCTGATCCACGCCGGGGCGAGCGGGGTGGGGATCGCCGCCATCCAGCTGGCCAAGCGCGCGGGCGCCACCGTCCTGGCCACCGCCTCGAGTGCGGAGCGGATCGGCCGGCTGGCCGACCTCGGGCTCGACCACGGCATCGACTACACGGCCACCGACTTCGCCCAGGCCGTGCGCGACCTGACCGACGGCCGGGGCGCCGACGTCATCGTCGACTCGGTGGGCGGGTCCAACCTGCAGCGCAGCCTCCAGTGCCTGGCCTACCGGGGGCGCTGCGTCACCTTCGGCGACGCCGGTCGGGAGACCCCGTCGAAGCTGGACATCTCGACCATGCGGGCCAACAACCAGACGCTGGTGGGCTACTTCCTCGGCGCCGAGCTGTTCCTCGGGACCCGGGCCCACACCATGATCGCCGGCCACCTCGCCGACATCGCCGCCGGGCGCCTCCGGGTGGTCGTCGACCGCCGTTTCCCCCTCGAGCAGGCGGGCGAGGCCCACGCCTACATCGAGAGCCGCCAGGCCTTCGGCCGGGTGCTGCTCGTCCCGTGATCGTCCGTCGGGCCACACCGGCCGACGTGCCCGCCCTGGTCGGGCTGGTGCGCGACCTGGCCGCCTACGAACGCGAGCCGGACGCCGTGGAGCTCGACGAGACGGCGCTGACCGCCGCGCTGTTCGGCGACGCGCCCGTGGTCTTCGCCAACGTGGCCGACGACGGCGACGGGGTGGTGGGCATGACGATCTACTTCCGCAACTTCTCGACCTGGACGGGGCGCCTGGGCATCTACCTGGAGGACTTCTACGTGCGGCCCGGGACCCGGGGCACCGGCGTCGGACGGGCCCTCATGACCGCCCTGGCCGAGGAGGCCCGGGCGCACGGCTACGCCCGCATCGACTGGTCGGTGCTGGACTGGAACGAGACGGCGCTCGACTTCTACCGGGGCATCGGGGCCCGTCCCCTGTCCGGGTGGTCGGCCTGGCGCCTCGACGGCCCGGCGCTCGCCGCACTGGGCCGGCCGGCGGACTGAGCCCGGGGCGAGCCCGCCCCGTCAGATGGTGGCGCCGGCCCCGGTCAGATGGTGAAGGCGAGGTTGGCCACCAGCTGAGCGCCGAGGTCCCGGTCGCCACCGAAGGTGACCCCGTCCCCGGGGGCGACCCCGGCGTCGGCCCGCCCGCCGGTCAGGCGCAGGAACCGCATGGCCGGGAGCTCGATCGACACGGTCGGTTCGCCGTCCAGGGCGTCGACCACGGCCGCCCGCCCGTCGACCTGGACGAAGTAGCTGCGGGGTACCGGCCCGGTCAACAGGACGGCCACCCGGGCGCCGTCGGGCATGGCGGCCCGCCGCCCGACGATGTAGCCGAGCCCCGTCGCCACCTCGTCGAGGGCGGAGGCCAGGTCGGCGGCCGTCTCCCGGGCCGCGAGGCCGAGGGCCAGGCGGACGTCCTGCTCGTGGAGGTAGCAGTCGTAATGACGGATGCGCATGAACCGCCCGTAGGTCTCGTCCCGGCCGGCCGGCGTCCACGAGGGGGCGTCGAAGTCGGCCTGGGTCAGGGCGTCGAGGGCGGCGAGCCGCCGGGACGTCACGTCCTCCAGGCGAGCCAGCATCTCGGCGCCGTTCAGGCCCCGGTTGGCCTCCACCCACGCCTCGTTGGCCTCGGCGATGGGATTGGCCACGTGGGTCAGACGGGACACGTCGACCTCGGGCGTCGGCTCGCCCAGCAGTCCCGCCTCCACCCCGATGACGTGGCTCGTCACGTCCCGCACGGTCCAGCCGGGCAGGCAGGTGGGCGTGTCCCACTGGGCGGCGTCGAGCCCGGCGCACAGCCCGGTCCACTGGTCGAACTCCTCCCGCAGCAGTCCCACGGTGGCGTCCCTGTCGAGGATGGTCGGCATGGGGCCACCGTAGCGTCGACGGCCCGGTGGGGCCCTGCTCAACCCGGCGCCCGGTCGCGCCGATGACCACGGCGGAGACGTGGACGACGTGGGCGGTTGCGACCGATGCAGTTGAGGCGACGAGGGTGGATCTACACGCTGGTCACGGGCGGTGTCCTCATCGCGCTCTACTACCTGCTGCCCACCACCGGCACCCAGAACATCCTCTACTCGGTGGTGGGCATCGGCTCGGCGGTGCTGATCCTGGTCGGCATCCGGGTGTTCCGGCCCGAGGACCCGGTGGCCTGGTACCTGGTGGCCGTGGCCGGCGGACTGTTCGCGCTGGGCGACCTGGCCACCGACTACTTCACCTACATCGCGCACGCCGACGCCCCCGTGCCCTCGTGGGCCGACGCCCTCTACCTGTCCGCCTACCCGTTCCTGTTCGTCGGCGTGATCCGCCTCAGCCGGAATCCCGACCACCGGTCGGCCCGCGAGGACTACGCCGACGCCGCGGTCATCGCGCTGGGCTGCCTGGCCATCGCCTGGCACTTCCTGCTCAACGCCTACGTCCACCAGAGCGGGCTGCCACCCCTCGGCCGACTGGTCGCGCTGGCCTACCCGATCATGGACGTCACGCTGGTGTTCGTCCTGTTCCGCTCCGTGGTGTTCGGCTCGAAGCGCCAGCCGTTCCACTGGCTGCTGGCGGCAGCCATGACCACCATGCTGGTGGCCGACTTCGCCTTCGACATCGAGGCCCTCCACGACGCCTACACCAGCGGGGGGCCGACCGACGCCCTGTTCCTGCTCGAGTACGTCCTCGTGGCCGCGGCCGCCCTGCACCCGTCGGTGGCCGGGGCCGGCCGACGGGCCTCCGACGCCACCGGGGCGGCGGCACTCCCCGGCGAGCCGGCGACCGACGGTGCGGAGGTCGCGCCGGTCGGCGGGCGACGGGCCGACGACCCCACCCCGGTGGACTGGCACGAACTGGAGAGCGGCCGGCGGCTCCCGGTGGTGGCACTGGCCGCGTTCGTGCCGCCCCTCCTGCTGGTCGTCACCAGCATGTCGGGCACCCACGTCAACGTGGCCGCCATCTCCGTGCTGTGCGTGGCCGTGTTCGCCATCATCTGCGTGCGGATGCTCTGGATGCTGCGGCGCATCGACGACCAGGCCGTCGACCTCGAACTCCACGCCCGCGAGCTCGAGGCGTCCCACACCCAGCGCGACCTGCTCGAGGCCGAGCTGCGCCACCAGGCCTTCCACGACGAGCTCACCGGCCTGGCCAACCGCGCCCTGCTGGTGGAGCGGGTCGGCGCCGCCCTGGCCGTCCTGCCGGCCGGGGGCCGTGGCGTGGCCGTCTGCTTCGGCGACCTGGACGGCTTCAAGGAGGTCAACGACTCCCTCGGCCACCTGGTCGGCGACTCGGTCCTGGCCCGGGTGGCCCGCATCATCGCCTCCAACGTCCGGCCCGTCGACACGGTGGCCCGGATGGGAGGCGACGAGTTCGCCGTGGTCATGCCGGACGTCCCCGACATCGACACCGCCCTCGACATCGCCCGTCGGGTCATCGAGGCGCTGGGACGGGACCTGGGCGCGGGCCAGGGGCGCTCCGGCATCTCGATGAGCGCGGGGCTGTCCATGACCACCTCGCCCATGAGCCCCGACGAGCTCATCGGCGAGGCCGACGCGGCCATGTACGAGGCCAAGGCGGCGGGACGCCACCAGGTGACGGTGTTCGACCCGGCCATGCGGACCCGCGTCACCGAGCGCAACGAGGTGGTGCACGGCTTCCACGGCGCGCTCGAGCGGGGCGAGTTCTCGCTCCGCTACCAGCCCGTCCTCGACCTCGCCACCATGGAGGTGCGGGGCTTCGAGGCGCTGTCCCGGTGGGACCACCCCATCCTCGGTACCGTCCCGCCGGCCGTCTTCATCCCCGTGGCCGAGGAGACCGGCTTCATCATCGCCCTCGGCCACTGGGCGCTGACCGAGGCGACGCGCCAGTTGGCCCGGTGGACCCGCAACTCCGGCCGCCCCCTGCGGATGGCCGTCAACCTGTCCCGGCGCCAGCTGACCTCGCCCGACCTGACCGCCGACGTCCGCCGGGCGCTGGCCGACAGCGGTCTCCCCCCGGACCAGCTCACGCTGGAGGTCACCGAGAACGTGCTGATGGACGACCCCGACCGGGCCACCCTGGCCCTCGGCGAGCTGCGCGATCTGGGTATCACCATCGCCGTCGACGACTTCGGCACCGGGTACTCGTCGCTCAGCTATCTGCAGCGGTTCCCGGTGGACGTCCTCAAGATCGACCGGGCCTTCATCGAGCCCATGAACCGGAGCGAGCCGGCCAGCTCCGCCCTGGTCAGCACCATCATCGGCCTGGCCGACACCATGGCCCTCGACATCGTGGCCGAGGGGATCGAGCGGCCCGACCAGCTGGAGCGGCTGCTCGAGCTCGGGTGCCCCAAGGGCCAGGGCTACCTCCTGTCGAAGCCGCTCGACGCGGCACGGGCCGAGGAGTTCCTCGCCCGGGCGGCCGTGACCGTGGCCTCCTCCGCCATCTGACCCGCCGGCTCGGGCACGAACCCCGCCAACAGGTGCTGCACAGGGCTAGCCTCTCCGTCCATGCCCTCCCGCCCCCTGCGTCTGGCGCTGGCCGCCGTCCTGCTGCTCACCGGCCTGGCCGTGGCCGCGGTGGCGGGCTCCGCCGGTGCGTCGTCGCCCGTGCAGTCCACCATCTCCATGCAGGGCGCGTCGTATACGCCCAGCGCTCCCTCGGGCGGCACCGACGACTACCACTGCACCCTCGTCAACCCCCACGTGACGAAGGACCAGTACATCGTGAAGGCCCAGTTCTTCCCGAACAGCGTCGAGGTGCACCACGCCATCCTCTTCCTGATCCCGCCCAACCTGGCCGCCCAGGCGCTGGCCGACGACAAGGGCGGCAAGGGCTGGACCTGCTTCGGCGAGTCGGCCCTGCCCGGCACCGCTTCGATCAACCAGATCTCCAACACGCCCTGGCTGACCGCCTGGGCACCCGGGCACGGCGCCGACATCGAGCCGGCCGGCACCGGGGTGTGGCTGCCGGCCGGGAGCCTGGTCGTCGAGCAGGTCCACTACAACCTCCTCCAGGGCGACAAGCCGGTGCGGGCCAAGCTGCAGCTCACCACCGTGCCGTCCTCGACCCACCTCCAGAAGCTGGAGCTGGACCTGCGGCCGGCCCCGCCCGACGTCCCCTGCCCGTCCGGCGTGACCGGGCCCCTGTGCGACCGCCAGGCCTCCCTCAACGACCTGTCCTCCCGGTTCGGTCCGTGGGCGGTCACCTTCGACAACATCATCGAGCAGGCCTGCGGCCGCAACCCGGCCGACCCGCCGTCCGGCGACACCACCTCGTGCACCTGGCCCATCTCCGGGGGCGAGACCATCGTCCGCCTGGGTGCCCACATGCACCTCACCGGCCGCTCGCTGCGGATCACCCTCGACCCGGGCACCCCGAAACAGAAGGTGCTGCTGAACGTGGCCAACTACAACTTCGACTACCAGAAGTCGTACACGCTGGCCCACCCGGTCATGACCCACGCCGGCGACACCCTGCAGGTCAGCTGCACCTACGATCCGACCCTCCGCCAGGAGCTGCCCCAGTTGCGCAAGCTGCCGGCCCGCTACGTGGTGTGGGGTGACGGCTCGTCCGACGAGATGTGCCTCGGCCTGGTCCAGACGGTCAACGGCGTCTACCACCCCTGACCGGTCGGGCCCGGCCGGTCGTCAGTCGCCTGCCCAGCAGCCGAGGATGACGTCGGCCACGGTCACGGCCACGTCCGCCGCGCTGGTGGGCGGCTGCCCGAACTGCGCCGGTAGCGACGAGGCGTCGACCAGCAGCACCTTCCAGTCCTTGCGGACCACGACCGAGCCGTCCGTCGTCTGGAAGGCGCCCTGCCCCAGTGACTGGAGGGTCCGGCTGTTGCCCATGGTGGCGGCCAGGCCGTCGTAGTAGGCCAGCGTCTGGCCCCAGCTCGAGAGCTCCTTGACCGACACCTCGAAGGACCCCGTCGGCCTGGCGGACGGGTAGTCGTAGGTGCAGGCGTAGCGGTGGTCCACCCACGTCGGGGTCGACACCGCCGCCCGCTCGCCCAGGGCAGAGGCCATGTCCTTCTGGGCCTCGGACGAGCACACCTGGACGCTGATGGGTGACGGCGTGGCGCCTGCCGCCTTGGGCGCGAGCGACGTGGCCGACCCCGTCGACCCGCCGGTCGTGGACGCCCCGGCCGAGCAGCCCGCGGCGGCCAGGCCGGCCACGACGAGGAGGGCCAGGGGTCTGCCGCGCACGAGGCGAGCGTACCAGCGGCCCCCTGCGCTCCCCTGTCGGCCGGTCAGCGACCGGGCGCCTCGAGCACGGCGACGAGCTCGACGTGCTCAGTCATGGGGAAGAGGTCGAAGCCCCGCAGCGAGGCCAGCCCCCATCCGGCCCGCAGGGCCACGGCCAGGTCGCGGGCGAAGGGGGCCGGCTCGCACGACACGTAGGCGATGCGGCGCGGCGGCGGGTCGAGCCCGACCAGCGCTCCCATGACGTCCCGGCCGGCGCCGGCCCGGGCGGGGTCCAGCACCACCAGGTCCGGACGCCCCAGTCGGCGGCCGACCACGGCCGGCGTGACCGCCGCCCGCACCACCTCCACCCCGGCGAGCCCGGAGGTGTTGCGGGACAGGCAGGTGACGGCCGGACCGCTCCGCTCCACCGCCACCACCGAGCCCGACGGCCCGACGGCCCGGGCGAGCGCCACGGTGAAGAGCCCGGCGCCGGCGTAGAGGTCGGCCGCCCGCTCGCCGGGCCGGGGGGCCAGCCCGTCCAGGACGGCCCGGGTGAGAGTGGCGGCGGCCTGCGGGTGCACCTGCCAGAACACCCCGGCGCCGACCTCGAACCGGTGGCCGTCCACCACGAAGGCGACGTGGTCCGGCGCCCGCAGGGTGCGGCCCTTCCACACCAGGCCGACATCGAGTGCCGGCAGCCCGTCGAGCCGCCGCTTGCCGGTGTCGACCAGCACCACCGGCCGGCCACCGTCCGGCGACGCCACCACCTCGAGGCGGCGCGCCCCCGTCCACGGCACGGACCCTGCCCGGGCCCCGTTGACGCCGTCGGTGGCGATCGGGCAGTGCCCCACCGGCTCGAGCTCGTGGGTGCGGTGCCGGTGCAGCCCGACCCGGCCCTCGTCGTCCACCCCGAACCCGACCCGCGTCCGCCAGGCCAGCCCGTCGGGCGCCCCCGGCACCTCCTCCACCACCACGCGCCGGTCCAGTCCGGCCAGCCGGGTCAGCTGCTCCGCCACCAGGTCCTCCTTGAGGCGGCGCTGGGCGGGCAGGGCGACGTGCTGGAAATCGCAGCCGCCGCACCGGCCCGGGCCGGCGACCGGACACGCCGGCGGGACCCGGTCGGGGGAGGGCGTGAGCACCTCGACCGCGTCGGCCCGCAGGAACGACGACGCCTCCGACGTGACCCGGGCCCGGACCCGCTCGCCCGGAAGGCTGTGCCGCACGAACACGACCCGGCCGTCCGGGGCGCGCCCGACACAGCCCCCGCCAGCGGCCACCGCCCCCACCTCCAGGTCGAACTCGTCGTCGGAGCCAGCCGGGGTCGCCATGCCCGGTTCTTAGCACCACCGCCGGACCGGCCCGGCCCGACCTCCTGCCGGACGGTACGGTGGCGCCGGGACGCCCGCCCGCCGGCGTCACGGACCAGGAGGACGACGTGGACATCGACGAGGCGCTGTACACGACCCGGGCCATGCGCAGGGTCCGGCCCGACCCGGTCCCGCTCGACGTCCAGGCCAGGATCCTCGACGCCGCCATCCGGGCGCCGTCGGGCGGCAACACCCAGAACTGGCGGTTCCTGCTGGTCGACGACAAGGAGGTCATCGGCCGGATCGCGCCGCTGTACCAGCACGCCATCGGCGAGCTGTGGCAGACCGTGTACGCCGACCGGCTGGCCGCCGCCCAGGCCGACCCCGACGCCCCGTCCAGCGTGCAGATGCTGAAGGTGCAGCGCTCGGCCCAGTGGCTGGCCGACCACTTCGCCGAGGTGCCGCTCTTCCTCTTCGCCTTCGTGCAGGGCGACCCCACCGGGGGCTCGATCTACCCGGCGGTGTGGAGCGCCCAGCTGGCGGCCCGGGCCCAGGGGGTGGGCAGCTCGCTCACGGCCGTGCTCGGCTTCTGGCACCCCGACGAGACGTTCGAGATCCTGGGCGTGCCCACCGACGAGCAGTGGATCATGGCCTGCTGCGTCAGCTTCGGCTATCCCACCGGCCGCTGGGGTGTGGCCGACCGCCGCCCCGTCCAGGAGGTGTCCTACCGCAACCGGTGGGGCGCCCCGGTCGGCTTCGAGGTCGACCGACCGCTCTGGTCACCGGACGGCTGACCCAGGCAAACACCCAGGTCAGCGCCCCACTGCTACAGTCGGGGCCCGACACCTGCGGCTGTAGCTCAATGGTAGAGCCTCTGATTTCCAATCAGATGACGAGGGTTCGATCCCCTTCAGCCGCTCTCGCCCCCGCCCGCCCGGCGGGCCCGTCCACCGCCGGGGCACGGGGGGCACGGTAGGTTCTGGCCGTGCGCACGGCGACCCGGTCGGAGGTGGCGGACGCCCTGGCGGCTCTCCCCGGCGCGGAGCCCCGCGTGGTGGTGTCCGGGAACTTCGCCACCCCCTACGAGCTGATGGCCGTCCTGGTGGAGACGCTCCCCCGGGTCCGGGCCTTCTCCCTCAACATCCAGGCCGGCTGGCCCCGGAGCGACGGGCTGGTCACCGAGACGCCCTTCGTCGGCCCCGGCGTCCGGGGCGACCCGGCCACGGAGTACCTGCCCATGCGGCTGTCCCTCGTGCCCCGGCTGTTCGGCACCTCCCGGCCGCCCGACGCCGTGCTGCTCCACACCTCGACGCCCCGCCAGGGCAGGGTGTCGCTGGGCGTGGAGGTCAACATCCTGCCGGCGGCCATCGAGCAGACCGTCGCACGCGGCGGCCTGGTGGTCGCCCAGGTCAACCCCCGGATGCCCTTCACCGGCGGCGACGCCCTGGTCGACGTGGACCACGTCGACCTGGCCTACGAGGTCGACGCCCCCCTGCCCTCCCCCGTCGTGCGGGCCGGCGACGCGGTGTGCACCGCCATCGGCGACCTGGTGGCCCGCTATGCCGTCGACGGCGGCACCGTGCAGCTGGGCATCGGGCAGATCCCCGATGCGGCGGCTGGCGCGCTGGTGGGTCGCCGCAACCTCGGCGTGTGGTCGGAGATGGTGAGCGACGGCCTCCTCGACCTCGACAGGGCCGGCGCACTCGACCCCGGGCGCCAGATCAGCGCCTCGTTCCTCTTCGGCTCCCCGGAGCTGTACGCCTGGGCCGACGGCAACCCTCGCCTGTCGATGCGCCGCACCGAGGTGATCAACGACCCGGCGCGCATCGCCGCCCAGCCCGGCATGCTCTCGGTCAACACCGCCCTCCAGGTCGACCTGGTCGACCAGGCCAATGCCAGCTACGTGGCCGGTCGGGTGTACTCGGGCTTCGGCGGCCAGCCCGACTTCGTGGCTGGCGCCCTGCACTCCGTGGGGGGTCACGCGGTCGTGGCCCTCCGCTCGTGGCACGCGCGCAGCGACACCTCGACCATCGTGCCCCGCCTGGTCGAGCCGGCCACCTCGTTCCAGCACTCGGTCATCGTGACCGAGCACGGCGCGGCCGAGGTGTTCGGGCGCAGCAGCGGCGACCAGGCCCGCCTGCTGATCGAGTGCGCCGCCGACCCACGTGCCCGCGACGCGCTCCGTGCCGCGGACGACGGGGAGGTGCGGTGACCGT
>Ga0265327_10002315_pt1 | contig 20368 bp, 22 predicted proteins | sample 41621metaG_FD_202089 | JGI IMG/M metagenome (GOLD analysis project Ga0265327, IMG submission 202089) | Rhizosphere microbial communities from Carex aquatilis grown in University of Washington, Seatle, WA, United States - 4-16-21 metaG | ecosystem: Host-associated > Plants > Roots > Rhizosphere...
GAGCTGCTCGGCGAGCTTGACGAGCTGCTGGCCGAGCTGGCCGGCGACCATGTCGCCGAGCGGTTCGACCTCGACTCGCTGGAGGAGCTGCCCCGGGCGCTGCGCGTGCTGGTGCTGCGCGAGGCCGCCGAGCGTGTTGCCGGGCGGCCGCTGCGCATGCCGCGGCAGCTGACGGACAAGCTGGTCGCACTGACCGAGCGCCGCGGTGGCGTCGAGCGGCTCTCGCTCGGAGCCGACCTCGAGGCGGTGCGCGATCGCAGCTCCCTCAGCTTTGAGCAGCCGGCGCGGTATCCTGCTCGCGATGAGCGCTGAGCTGGCCGACGGGGTCTCGGATCCGCTGATCGACGAGGTGCTGGTCGGCGCCGAGGCGCTGGCCGCCCGGATCGACGAGCTCGGCGAGCAGCTCTCCGCTGACTACACCGGCCGCGACCTGCTGCTGGTGGGCGTGCTCAAGGGCGCGGTGTTCTTCATGGCAGACCTCGTCCGCCGCATCACCGTGCCCTGTGAGATCGACTTCATGGCTGTCTCCAGCTACGGCAGCTCGACCGACTCCTCCGGCGTCGTCCGCATCCTCAAGGACCTGGACGCGAACATCGAGGGCCGGCACGTGGTGATCGTCGAAGACATCGTCGATTCCGGGCTGACCCTGTCCTACCTCGTCCGCAACCTGCAGGCCCGAGGGCCGGCCTCGCTCGAGGTGTGTGCCCTGCTGACCAAGCCGGAGCGGCGGGAGGCGAACATCGAGTGCCGCTACGTGGGCTTCGAGATCCCCAACCGGTTCGCCATCGGGTACGGGCTCGACTACGGCGAGCGCTATCGCAGCCTCCCGTTCGTCGCCGCGCTGAACGAGGCGCTGCTGCCCGACGGGCTTGCCTGACGACGTCTGCTTCAGGCAGGTCCCCGACGGGCCGATAGGGGGAATGATCCGGACGCCGAAAATGCGCGTACTCTTGATGTATTGGCTGGTAATTGGGCCGGAATTTGTGCGTGGTATCGTTCGACGGAGACTGATCCAGAACCGCGGACAGGGGCTGTGAAACGCCTCGCAGAGCCGCTAGGCAGGTAGGGCAGGTCATAGCCTCGTGAGCAGATTAAAGAGTTTCGGTTTTCCGATCGCGGTCGTCATCGTGCTGGTGTACTTCGCGCTGCGCCTGTTCACGTTCAACTCGGGCAGCAGCACGACCCCGACCTGGAACCAGTTCGCGGAGGACGCGGCCGCGGGCAAGGTCACGTACCTGAAGTCGGACGTGAACGCCAGCTCGGTCACGTTCTCGGAGTATCCCGACAAGAGCCACAAGTACACGATCGGCGTTCCCACCCCGCACCAGATGGACCGCGTGATCGCGACCATCCCGGCGACGGCGAACACCGAGATCGACGGCACCACCACCGGCAGCTCGCCGTGGTGGAGCGTGCTCGAGTACATCCTCCCGTTCGTCCTCATCTTCGGGTTCTGGATCTTCCTCATGAACCAGGTGCAGGGCGGCGGCAGCAAGGTGATGAGCTTCGGCAAGAGCCGCGCCAAGCGGCTCTCGGTCGACTCACCCAAGATCACGTTCAAGGACGTGGCCGGTGTCGACGAGGCCGTCGAGGAGCTCCAGGAGATCAAGGAGTTCCTGGAGAACCCCAAGAAGTTCCAGGCGCTGGGCGCGCGCATCCCCAAGGGTGTCCTGCTGTTCGGGCCTCCGGGCACCGGCAAGACGCTGCTCGCGCGGGCCGTCGCCGGCGAGGCCGGCGTGCCGTTCTTCTCGATCTCCGGCTCTGACTTCGTCGAGATGTTCGTCGGCGTCGGTGCAAGCCGCGTGCGCGACCTGTTCGAGCAGGCCAAGCAGAACTCGCCGTGCATCATCTTCATGGACGAGATCGACGCCGTCGGCCGCCACCGCGGCGCCGGCATGGGCGGCGGTCACGACGAGCGCGAGCAGACGCTGAACCAGTTGCTGGTCGAGATGGACGGCTTCGAGATGAAGGACAACATCATCCTGATCGCCGCCACCAACCGGCCGGACATCCTCGACCCCGCCCTGCTTCGCCCGGGCCGCTTCGACCGCCAGGTCGTGGTCGACCGGCCCGACCGCGTCGGCCGCAAGCGGATTCTCGAGGTGCACAGCCGGGGCAAGCCGATCAGCTCGGCGGTCGACCTCGAGGCGCTGGCCGGCCAGACGCCCGGATTCACCGGTGCCGACCTGTCGAACCTGGTCAACGAGGCGGCACTGCTGGCCGCCCGCAAGGGCAAGCGCAAGATCGAGACGCTGGAGCTCGAAGAAGGCATCATGCGCGTCATCGCCGGTCCCGAGAAGAAGACCCGGCTGCTGTCTCCGAAGGAGCGCGAGATCACCGCGGTGCACGAGATGGGGCACGCGCTGGTGGGGCATTACCTCGAGCACAACGACCCGGTGCACAAGATCTCGATCGTCGGCCGAGGCATGGCACTCGGCTACGTAATCACGCTGCCGTCCGAGGACAAGTTCATGCGCTCGCGGCTGGAGCTGATGGACACTCTGGCGAAGAACCTGGGCGGCCGCACCGCCGAGGAGCTCGTGTTCGGCGAGGTCACAACGGGCGCCGAGGACGACCTCAACAAGACGACCGACACCGCCAAGCGGATGGTCATGCGCTGGGGCATGTCGGAGAAGCTCGGCCCGCGCACGTTCGGCCGCGATTCCGGACAGCCGTTCCTGGGGCGCGACTTCGGCCATGAGCAGGACTACTCCGAGGAGATCGCGCGTGAGATCGACGATGAGATCCGCCGCATCGTCGAGGACGCGCACGAGCGCGCACGCAAGGTGCTGTCGGAGCACATCGACGAGATGCAGCGCCTGCACAAGATCCTGATCGAGTACGAGACGATCGACCGCGAGCAGTTCCAGCGCCTGCTGGCCGGCGAGCCCGCCGAGGACGTCTTCAAGGATCAGGAGAAGCGGACGCCGGAACCGACCGAGGAGGCTCCGCGCAAGGAGCCGTCGCGGCCGCGCATCGGCCTGCCGCTCCCGGGCACCCTGGCTCAGGGCCAGCCGCCCGAGTCGCCGCAGCCAAGCTGATCCTCGCGGGATTCCCGCTGCGTGATGCCGCCGTGATCCGATAGCGGCGCAATCGTGATGGCCGGACGCCCAATCGTGACACGCCGGTGATGGCCGGCGATCGATGCTTCAAGCATGCGATCGTTGCTCGAACCCGTCACCACCCGCAAGGCCGCCTCCCCGGTGGTCCGCCGCGGCCGCAGGACGCCGGTATCGATCGACGGCGCGGCCGCGCTGGGTCTGTCGGGGTACCCGTGGATCGGCGCCATGGTGTTCGTCTCGCTCGGCGTCGCCGCCCGATACGGACTCGGCCTGGCGCCTCTGGCGGTGTTGATCGCGGGTCTGTTGTTCGCCGCCGCGGCCGCTAGCCACGCGGAAGGGGTCTCGATGTACCCGGGAGGCGGCGGAGCTTCCAGCATCGTCCGCGCGGCGTTCTCCGGCCCGGCCGCCTTCGCCGCCGGGTGGGTGACCTGCCTGGCGCTCGCGTCCGCGGCCGCGCTCAGCGCCCTGTTTGCCGCGACCTATCTGGGTGGGTTCTGGCCGGAGTTCGCCCGCACGCCCTGGGACGTCGTGGCCGCCCTCGGCATCCTGGCAGCGGTGACCGCCGCCGGCTGCTCGGGCGTCGGCTCCCCGCTCAACCTGCGCGTCTTCGCCGGCGGCGTCGAGATCGCCCTCCAGGCGCTCCTGGTGCTGATGGGCGCATCCATGATCTTCAGGCCAGAGGTGTTGTCGCGCGACGTTCGCCTGGTCAACGCCCCCTCGGCCGGCCATCTGCTCCTGGCAACGTGCCTGGCGGTCACGGCATTCGCCGGGCTGGAGACGGTGACCGACCTCGCCACTGCCGCGCGCAACCCCGACCGTGATCTGCGGCGAGCCCTCCCGGCGACGGTAGGGGCGGCCGTGGCGCTGGCGGTGGCCCTCGCCATCGTCGCGGCGATGGCGATGCCGTCCGGCGTGCCGCTCACCGCGCCGGCGCTGGGCATCGCCGCCAACCTGCCGCTCCACGTGCTGCAGACCGGTGTTCGCACCCTGCTCGGGCTGATGGTCTGCGGGGTGCTGGTGGTGGCCGCATACGGCTCCATCCGCCAGGCGGGCAGGGTGGCGGCCTCGCTGGCCGCCCACCGTGAGCTCCCCGAGCTGCTGGGCCGCCGGCACCCGCGCAGGCTGACGCCGGTCGCGGCCGCCAGCGGCGCCGGTCTGGTCGCCGCCGCGCTGGTGCTCGCCAGCCGCGGCGCCAACCATGGAATCATCATCGTGGCCGGGCTGTTCGCCTTCTCGATGCTGGCGGTGTTCGCCTCCGTCCACGCCTCGGTCGTCGCCCTCCGGCATCGCGAGCCGGGACGCCACCGGCCGTTTCGCGCGAACACCGACGTGGCCATCGCGGGCGCCGTCTGCTCGGTCGTTCTGTGGGCCGCGCTCGGCGTCCTCGAGCCGCTGGTGGCCGTTATCGCGCTGGCATGGCTGGTGGCGGGCCTCGGCGTCCGGTCGGCGTCGCGCGCAACCCGCGCCGCGGTCGAGATCGCCGACCGCAGCGGCGCTGACGGCGCCGCTCCTGCGCTCGAGCTCGAGTACCACACGATGCTGATCCCGGTCACGACCGACTGCGACGGCATGCCCCGCGACACGGTCGAAACGGCCGCGACCCTGGCGGCCGCCCGCGGGGCGTCGGTCGTGGTGCTGATCCTGACCGAGGTTCCGCTGGGCGAGCCGTTCGACGTCGAGATCGACGACCTCCGCGAGCGGGTCGAGCGGATCGCCGCCCAGGCCCGGTCGATCGCCGACAGCTACGGCATCCGCATCCTCGTCACCCATCTACGGACCCGCGACGCGGCCGAGTCGATCCTCGCCGAGGCCACCCGTCGCAACTCGGAGGTGATCCTGTTGCACCAGAGCTGCTTGCACAACGCCCCGGCCCGGCTGGCCACCCGTGACCAGCTTGTCCGGCGGATCGTCGCCGACGCCCGGCGACGGGTGATGATCGTCCAGCCGAGGGCGGTGGGGGCATGAGCGGCCGCCGCGTCCTCATCGTCGCCGTCGATCCCCGCATGCGGCCGGAGCTTCTGGAGGAGGCCGTCCGCGACGTCGTCCGCACGGATGACGGCACGCTGGGCAGCCTCAAGGTGCTGATCCCCGTGGTGCTGCCCCCGACGCTGCCCATCACCGCCTGCCCGCCGCGGATCGCAGCGCGGCTCGAGCGGCTCCATGCGGCAGCCTCGGAGGCGATGGAGCAAGTCGACGTCACCGGCCGGGTCGAGATCGAAGCGTGCCGTGGCATCCCAGCCCTGCTGCGCCTCGTTCCCCGCCCGGACACGCTGGTGCTGGTCGGTCGCGCCGGGTGGTCGGTTCGCCGGGCTGCGCGGGGCGTGGCCGACGACATCGTGATGTTCCCGGAGGCAGCCGGCCGGGACGCCCAGCGACACCACCGCGTCCCCCGGCTTCGCCCGGCGGAGTAGATCGCAGGAGCCATGGCAGGAACGATCGTCGACACAGGTACCAGGCCGGGACCGGCAACAGTCCCGCCCGTACCGGTCCCCGCTGCAGAGCACACGGACGAGCACAGGGCCGGCCATGCGGCCACCCGCTGGGGTGCGGCCGCGTTGTCTCTGGGCGCGCTCGGCGTTGTCTACGGCGACATCGGCACCAGCCCGCTGTACACGGTGCAGCTGATCTTCGGCGGCACCAGCACGCTGACTCCCAACGCCAACCACGTGTACGGCGCGATCTCACTGATCTTCTGGTCGCTGATGACGGTCGTCACGCTGAAGTACGTGCTGCTGATCCTGCGCGCCGACAACCACGGCGAGGGCGGCATCATGGCGCTGGTCGCCATCATCGAGCGGCTGGTGACCACCCGCCGGAAGGCGACGCTGGTCGTGGTCGGGATCCTGGGAGCGTCGCTGTTCTACGGCGACGGCATGCTGACACCCGCCATCTCGGTCGTCTCGGCGGTGTCGGGCCTCAACGTGGCATCGCCGGCCCTGGCCGCGCAGGTGGTTCCGCTATCGCTGGCGGTGCTGATCGGGCTGTTCGCGCTGCAGCGGTTCGGGACGACGGCGGTCGGCGTGCTGTTCGGGCCGGTGATGGCCGTCTGGTTCCTGACCATCGGCGCCCTCGGACTGATCGAGGTGGCCTCGTACCCGTCGATCATCAAGGCCCTCTCGCCGTCGTACGGCGCGGCGTTCCTGGCCGGCGATCCAAGGGCCGGCTTCATCGCCCTGGGCTCGGTCTTCCTGGCGGTCACCGGCGCCGAGGCCATCTATGCCGATATGGGGCACTTCGGGCGCCAGGCGATCACCCGCGCCTGGCTGGTGCTGTGCCTGCCCACGCTGGTCCTGAACTACCTGGGGCAGGGTGCGCTTGTCCTGCATCGCCCCTCGACCGTCAGCAACCCCTTCTACTACCTGGTGCCGGCCTGGTTCCAGCTGCCGATGGTGCTGCTGGCGACGATCGCGACGGTGATCGCGTCGCAGGCGGTGATCTCGGGGGCGTTCTCGGTCACCCAGCAGATCGTGCAGCTCGGGTTCCTGCCGCGGGTGACGATCAAGCACACCTCGCAGAAGATCATGGGCCAGATCTACATCCCCGTCGTCAACTGGGCGCTGATGGCGGCGGTCGTGTTGCTGGTGCTCTTCTTCCGCTCGCCGAACGGGCTGGCCAACGCGTACGGCATCGCGCTCAGCGCGATCTTTGCGACCAACACGCTGCTCGCCTTCGTCGTATTCCGCAAGCTGTGGCACAAGCCGCTGTGGATGGTGATCCCGGGCGGCCTGTTCTTCATCACGGTCGAGCTGACGTTCTTCGCCGCCAACCTGCCGAAGGTGATGAGCGGCGGCTGGATCCCGCTGGTGGTCGGTGCGGTCTTCTTCGCCATCTTCACCACCTGGCGCAGCGGAACGAAGATCCTCAACGCGACGCTGCGCGAGGGCCGGATCAGCGTCCGCCGCTACCTGAACCAGCTGATCGACCGTCGGCCGCCCCGCGTCAGGGGCACCGCTGTCTACCTGACCCAGTCGCTGGACGTCACTCCGGGGACGCTGATCGACAACGCCGAGCGCAACAACGTGCTCCATGAGCGGATCGTCCTGCTCACCTTCGAGACGGTCGGCGTCCCGCACGTCGACAACTCCCGCCGCGTCGAGATCGAGCCGATGCGGCTCGGGTTCGTCGGCGTCAAGGCGCGCTACGGGTACCAGGACGAGCCGGACGCGGTCGAGGCGCTGCGGCTGGCCCAGGCCAGGGGCCTGGACGCCGACGTCGACCACGCCCTCTACTACCTCGGCCACGTTTCGCTCCTGCCCACCGGGCACACGCGGTTCTCGGCCTGGCGGAAGCGGCTCTACATCCTGCTCGCGCGGAACGCGACGCCGCCGGCCCGCTCGTACGGCATCCCACCGGAGCGGGTGATCGAAATCGGCTCCTACGTCCAGCTCTAGATCGTTGATTCCAACGGGGTATCGGCTTGACGCCACCGGCCGGCGCGCCCCGGATGGATCCCTCCGCTCGGGCCCCGTGGACGCCGACGCGGCGTTCTCCTATGAGGTGTGCGACGGCGGGGGCGGCGCGGCGGATGCCGGCACCAGGTATCCGTACAGCCAGATGTCGGTGGTCGCAATCCCGGTGTCCGCCAGTCCCACTTCCGCTCCTGTCGGGAAGACGAGCTGTGATCCGAAGTCGACCTGTGTGCTCTGATCGAGGCCCTGGGACGCCGAGAAGTAGGTGAAGTTCTGCGTGTAGGAATAGTTCGGGGTATCCACGGAGATGCTGATATGCCCCTTCCCGGTACTGCTGCCAAACAGTGCGCTCAGCGTCCCCGTCTTGACCACCAGCGCCTTCCCGGCGGGCACCACGTACACGTGCTCTGCCTCGCCGATGCCGGGGTTGCCGTGGACGACCACGGCGTTCTTAGGATCCGACTCGGCTGCCAGCAGCTGGTTGGCCGCCGTCACCGTCACCGTCCGCGTCCCGGCCACGTTTGAGATCGCCGTCAGCGGCGAGTTCGCCGCCATCACAGCTCCCGTCGGCGCTGCTACTGCCGCCGCAACGGCGCCGACGCCGATCCACTTCAGCCTGCCGCTCATGACACTCCCCTCTTGGCGCCGCATCCGGGGGCGCCGGTCGCTGCCACAACCGTACAACCGCCGCCGGAACACCCGGGTGAAGGAACAGCGGCATCAGGGAGCCTGACCGGTTATCACCCGTTCGCGGGTGGGGTGAGGCACACCTGGCGCCGATCTACCCGGTATGCCCCTGCGCCGGGTCGCGCTCGCCTTCGCTCTGATTTCCGCTTTCGCCACCGTGGTGGCGCCGCAGGCGCTTGCCGCGGGGCCGATCCTGTCGGGGCTCGGCAAGCCGGTCAGGGTGACCACGCTGAAGCCTGGGCTGGTGCAGTACCGCTACCGGCTGGTGGTCAATGACGACGGGATCAGGCGCGTCCAGACCCTGTACAAGATCGCCTGGTCGTATCCCAGCACGCGGGTTGCGCTGCACTCAGCCGTCCTCGGTTCGGTTTCGAACGGATGGATCCGGGAGAACCCGATCTCGTCGTGGGTCTCGTGGAGCCGCCCGGCCGGGCTGGTTGCGGCGATCAACGGCGACATGTTCGCCGACCAGTACTGGCAGGCAAAGCCGGATGGCCTGCTGGTGCACAACCGCACTGTCACCGACTTCGGCTGGGGCGGGCCCGCCGTCGGGTATCTGGCCAACGGCTCGATGGCGATGGGGCGCCCGTCGGCGGTGCCGGCGCTGATCAAGGTCGGATCGCACAGCCTGACGGTGGGCGCCTGGAACGGCAAGCCGCTCCACAACGACCAGATCGGCGTCTACAGCGGTGTGTCATCGGTGACGGTGCCGCCCGGATTCGTTGGCTTCGCGCTCGACTCCACCGCGCTGCTCAACCTGCTGCACGGCTCCCAGGGCGGATACAAGTTCCCGGCCGGCTCGAACGTGACCGAGATCGTGACGGGCTTCCGCTTCTCGGTGCCCGGCGGGATTCACACCGACGCGAGCATGCCGTTCGGGCAGGTTGCCCAGTGTCCGGAGACTGCGTGTCCCAGCGGTACCGTGGTTCCGATGCCGGCCCACGGCGTGGTCGTGCTGGCCAAGAAGGGTTCGATCGCAGCGATCTCCCTGAGCGCCAAGCTCTCGGCCAGCGCGCCGATCGCCGTCGCGGTCGACGACAACGGCTGGGCACGGGTGACCGACACGATGGGTGGCAAGCCGCAGCTGGTGCACAACGGGATGCCGCAGACGCTGCTCCTGTCCTACGTCGATCCGTGGCAGTGGCAGTACCCGCACTGGCGCCCGGCGATCGTGCAGAAGGGCACCACGGCCAAGGGGCAGGGCTGGATGGTGCTGGTCGGCGGCGCAAACGCCGTGGGCATCAGAGGCTCGACCTTCGCCCGGATGCTGGTGCAGATGGGGGCCACCAACGCTATGGGCTTCGACAACAACTCGTCCGCAGAGCTGTTCCGGCCTGGCGTGAACCCGATCACCGCCTACGGCTTCGAACGCCAGATCCCGGCCGCCACGTACCTGACGTTCAACTGAGCCGGGGCTGCCCGGTGCGCTGGCGCGTGCTGCGCGACCGAGGCGACATGCGGTCACAGGAAACGCTCAGCCGCCGCTAAGCGGGTTCCCGGACCCGTGGGGGATAACTCGGATGTGCCCCGCTGGGGCGCCTCCGCCCCTGCCCCTTCCGAGGTGAACCCTTCCCGATGAAGAAGCGCTATGTGCTGCTCGTGGTGGCCGTCGTCTGTATCGCCATCCCCGCCGTTGGCCTGTATGCCAGCACCCGCTCGTCCGCGTCCACCGTTCCCTCGAGCGACGTCGCGATCGCGGGCAAGCGCGAGGTGACCGTGTCGCAGCTCAACCAGCTGATCGCGATGCGCGTGCACGCCGCGAAGGTCTCCGGGCAGCAGGTGCCGAAGGCCGGAAGCAAGGCCTACCGGACCGAGGTGGTCAACCCGGCCGTCCAGGAGCTGGTGCAGGAGGCGCAGGTGCAGAACATCGCCGACCAGCTCGGCGTGAAGGTCTCGGACAAGGACGTGAAGGTGGCGCTGAGCCAGGCCATCAGCTCGGCCTTCGGCGGGAGCAATGCAAAGTTCCAGGCCTATCTGAAGCGCTACGCCCTCACGAGCTCCGAGGTGCAGCAGACGCTGATCCGGCCCCAGCTGCTGGCCCAGCGCGTCGGCGCCAAGCTGAAGAAGCCGACGCCGACGACCGCACAGATCGCCGCCTACTACAAGGCGCACCGCAGCACCTTCTCCACGCCCAGCCAGCGGCAGGTCAGCTTCATCCTCACCGGGTCGGCTGCGGATGCGGCCAAGGCGCACACGGCAATCGCCGCCGGCGCCGACTGGACGAAGACCGCGAAGAGCTACGCGATCAGCCCCGGCCCCCCGTCCACGGGCGGCTCGCTGACCGCTACCAAGGGCCAGGTCGAGCAGAACTTCAACCGGGTCGTCTTCGGCTCGCTCGAGACCGGCAAGCTGGCCGCCCCGGTCAAGGTGTCGGCCGCCTACGAGCAGAGCTCGCTGGCCGGCAAGTGCCACCCCGACTGCTACTTCCTGATCCGGCCGACGAGCGCGATCCAGGCGGGTCACACACAGTCGCTGGCCGAGGCGTCCGCGCAGATCGCCCAGACGCTGGCGTCGCAGCCGAACCAGCAGCTCGTGAAGCTGGTTGCGCAGCAGCGCAAGGCCACCCGCTACAGCAAGGCCTACGCCGCCGCCGCCGTGACGCAGCCGGCCTCGTCCGCTACTGCCGGGTAACCGCCCCGGGGTACACTCGGCCCGGTGATCGCCCAACGTCAGCCGGTCGGCTTGGGGCGGGCCCTGTTCGCCGCGCTGCTGGTATTCCTGCTGTCCCAGCTGGTGCTGATCCCGTTCGGAGAAGTCCAGCAGTTCCACCCCCAGGTCTCGTTGGCAGTGGCGGTCGTCGTCGCCCTCTTCACGTTCTGCGGCAACGGGCTGGTGGTGCGCACCTGCTTCGAGGTGGCGTTCGCCAACAGGCGCCGCCAGTGGCCCGTGTTCGGGCTCGCCTGTCCCGCCTTCGGGCGGACGGCGGTGGCCCTGATCGCATTCCCCTTCATCGGGATTGTCGCCCTGATCGCGGGCAGCATCATCACGAACGTGCTCGGTCTCGAACATGGCACGACGAACATCTCGACCGTGGACACCTCGGACGGGTTCGCCCTCCTGGTCGCGGTGGTCGCCGTTGGCGTGGCGCCCTGGGCGGAGGAGGTGGCGTTTCGCGGATTCCTGTTTGGCGGGCTGATGCGGCGCATGAACCCCGTCCTGGCGGCGCTGCTGGCCGGAGGCAGCTGGGCGGCCATCCACGACGTCGCCGCCGTGCTGTTTCCGTTCACGTTCCTGGGCATGGCGCTCTGCTGGCTGCGCTGGTACACGGGGTCGATCCTCCCCGGCGTCGGCATCCATGCCGCCTACAACGCAGCCATCACGGCGACCGCCGGCCCGCACCTGGCTCCTCTGTGGGCCGGCATCACGCTGTGCCTGTCGCTGGGTGCGGTGGTTGCCACGGCGTACTGGGCGCGCCCCGGATGAGGGGCCTCCGCGAGCGGTTTTCGGCGCCCGCCGTGATGGGGGTGGTCAACGTGACTCCCGACTCGTTCTCGGACGGTGGGCTCTATCTCGACCCCGGCGCTGCGATCGCCCACGGCGTGCAGCTCGCCGAGGAGGGTGCGGACATCCTCGACGTCGGAGGCGAGTCGACCCGGCCGGGCTCCGACCCGGTCGCTGCGGAGCTCGAGTTGGGCCGTGTCCTGCCGGTGATCGAGGGGCTGGTCGAGGCAGGGGCGGGGCCGGTCTCGATCGACACCATGAAGGCCGACGTCGCCCGCCGCGCGCTGGCGGCCGGGGCCTCGTTCGTAAACGACGTCACCGCCCTCCGCCACGATCCCGACATCGCGGGCGTGATCGCCGATGCCGGGGTGCCCGTCTGCCTGATGCACATGCTGGGCACGCCGAAGACGATGCAGCAGGACCCCCGCTACCAGGACGTCGTCGCCGAGGTCGGCGAGTTCCTGCTGGAGCGGGCGGGGGCAGCCGAGGCGGCGGGCGTCCGCCGCGACCTGATCTGCCTCGACCCCGGGATCGGGTTCGGCAAGACGCTCGAGCACAACCTCCAGCTGCTGGCCCACCTCGACCGCCTGGCCGGGCTCGGCTATCCGCTGCTGATCGCGGTCTCGCGGAAGCGGTTCCTGGGCGCGATCACCGGCCGCGACGAGACCCATCGCCTGGCGGCCACCATCGCAGCCAACGTTGCGGCGCTGGAGCGGGGGGCGTGGATGTTCCGGGTGCACGACGTGCGCCCCAACCGCGAGGCGCTCGACGTCTGCGCACGGATCCGTGCGGCATGTTGATCGAGGTCCGCGGCCTGGAGGTGTTCGCCCACCACGGGGTGTTCGAGCACGAGCGCCGCAACGGCCAGAACTTTCTGGTCGACCTCACCCTGGAGCCGCTCAGCGACCAGGCGGGAGCGACCGACCGCCTCGAGGATGCCGTCGACTATGGCGCGGTCTGCGATCGGGTGGTCGAGCTGGTCAAGGGCGGGCCGTATGACCTGATCGAGCGCCTGGCCACGGTGGTGGCAGACGACTTGCTCGAGCGGTTCCCGCTGGCGTTCGTGCGCGTCGCGGTGCACAAGCCTCAGGCGCCGGTGGCCCACCCCTTCCACGACCTCTCGGTCACGGTCGAGCGGCGCATCTGACCCTTCCCGCAGGCGGCATCTGGTCGTATAACGGAAGAGATGGGTCTGATAAGGGTCGTGGTTGCGGATTCGCAGCCGCTGTACCGCCGCGGCGTCGTCTCGATGCTCGAGGCGGATGGCATCACGGTGGTCGCTGACGTCGACTGTGTCAACGCGGCGCTGGCGGCCGTGCGGGAGCTGGCGCCGGACGTGGTGCTGGTCGACCTGCGGCTTGACGGCGGCTGCGGGATCGAGGCCACGGCCGGGATCGTGGCCACCACGCCGGACACCGAGGTGATCGTCCTGGCAGACGTCCGCGACCCCGAGGAGATGCTGCGTGCAATCAGGGCGGGCGCCGCAGGCTTCCTGGCCAAGGACCAGCCGCCCGAGCGACTGGGGGCGGCCGTTCGCGGGGTGCTGGACGGCGAGATCGCGATCTCCCGCCGGATGGCCCGCCACCTGGCGCAGGACGTCCGCGAGGGCGACCGGAGAGCACAGCTGGCCGCGAGGCTGCCGCATCGAGAGCGGCTCACCCCGCGGCAGCTGGAGGTGCTTCGGTTGATCGCTGCCGGCCGGTCGACCAGCGAGATCGCCGGCGATCTCTACCTGTCGCCCGAGACCGTGCGCTGGCACGTCAAGGCGATTCTGCGCAAGTTGCGGGCGGTAGCCGGGCCGAGGCCGCCGCCGCACTAGGCGAGACGTTGGTCTGAGACGATTGATCGGTGTGTCCGTGATGTCCTGGACGGCGAGAACCTAGTCTCGCAAGGACGCAGGGAGCGTCAATATCGGGAATATTGACGCGACTGAGGACGCCGCGAGACGCCGGTTCGCAGCCGTAGCCACCACCACCCTCGCCCAGATTTCAGCGGTCGCAGCGGCCAGGCTCGCGAGACATATCGATCAATCGTCTAGCGACCGAGCCGGGCCAGGTCGGCGGCGCTGCGCATCACCCAGAGCGTCACGATCAGGCCGTAGGTGATGGTCGAGCAGGCGATGCCCACCTCGATCATGCGACCCACCGGGCCGGCCATGATCATTGCCACGAGGATCAGCGCCGGGCGCAGCACGAGGCATGCGAGCACGGCCGTGATCCCGAGATGGACGACGGTGCGGCGCAGTTCCTTGGGCCGCAGGTTGGGATAGCGTGTGTCGGCCCACCCAGCCAACGCTGCCGGGCAGAGAACCAGTACCACGGTGAGTTCCACGAGGGTCGTCATGTCCACATCCTTGGTCTTCGGGAGCGTCGGGGACGGAACGCGAAACCGACCCCAATCTCATCATCGGTCATGTTTGGGTGATACGTGATGGATTTGTTAGGAAGTCCACCCTTACGAGGGAGCGTCGCATACATCGGTCTAGGGAGTAACCAGGGAAATTCCCTGGAAATCCTGCGATCGGCGCTGTCCGACCTGCGCTCGCTGGGCCAGCTGCATCAGGTCTCGCCGGTCTACGAAACCGACCCCGTCGGCCTCACCGACCAGCCGGAGTTCACGAACGCGGTCGCCTCGCTCGAGACCTCCCTGGAGCCGGTCGCGCTGCTCGACGGCCTGCTCGAGATCGAGGCCCGCCACGGTCGTGTGCGCACCATCCGCTGGGGCCCGCGGACGCTCGACCTCGACCTGGTCGCCTACGAGCACGTTCAGCTGGATACGCCCCGGCTGGTGCTGCCACACCCGCTCGCCTGCGAGCGCGAGTTCGTGCTGCGCCCGCTGGTCGACATCGCCCCCGGGCTGGAGCTGGGCGGCCAGACCGCTTCCGAGTGGCTGGCGGCGCTGCCCTCGCAAGGTGTCCGGGCGCTCCCCGAAACGCTTCTGTAGGGTCAGGCAGTGCTCGCGCTCTACGACAACCCCATCTCATCCAACGCGCTGAAGGTGCGGTTCCTGATGGCGGAGCTGGGCCTCGACTACGAGCGCCGCGAGGTGCCGATGGCCCAGCCGCGGCCCCAGTGGTACCTCGACGTCAACCCGGTCGGCGGCATCCCGACGCTGGTCGACGGGCCCATCACGCTGGCCGAGTCGAATGCGATCCTGCGTTACCTGGCCGACCGCCAGGGTGCGGCGACCCTGTATCCGGTCGGGTACACCGAGCGCTCGCGGGTCGAGCAGTTCCTCGACCGCTACGCCACCAAGTTCCGGGCCGCCTTCTTCTCGGTCGAGGTGCCGGCCATGGGCTTCACGCCGCAGGCCGGGTTCGGCGGGACGGCGCCCGATCCCGAGACCGCCCGGGCCAGGGAGGCCGAGATCGCACCGCTGCTGCGGACGTTCGACGCGCTGGTATCGCCCAGCGGCTACGCGCTGGGGCGGTTCACGATCGCCGACTGCGCTGCTGCTCCCGTCCTGTTCCGCACCACCAAGACCGGCATGGATCTATCCCCGTACCCGAACCTGCTCCACTGGCGGGAAACCGTCTGCGCCCGGCCGGCGTTCGCCGCCGCCGACCCCGTGCGGTGAAGCTCTCACGGAGATGACCTGCGGCGACGCAGGGCGTAGACTTCGAGACATGTCCCACATCGAAGATCTCGAGGAATACGACGCAGAGCTCGAGCTCCGCCTGAAGCGCGAGTATGCGACCGTGTTCGGCCTGTTCCGGTACTGCGTGCTGACGGCGGAGGCCACCTATCTCTGCAACAAGCTGCAGGTGGAGCACGCCCACCAGTCGTCCTACCCGCTCGTCCACCTCACGCTGGAGGACGTCTGGGTCTGGGACAAGAACCGACCCAGCCGGATCATCCCCCGCACCGAGGTGCACACCACCCAGGACGTCACCATCGAGGAGCTGAAGTCGGACGGTGAGATCGACACCACGCTCCCGATCGGGTTCGAGCTGACCGACGAGTAGTGCTGCTCGCGATCGACGTCGGTAACACGCAGACCGTCGTCGGTCTCTACGACGGCGAGCGCCTGGCCGACCACTGGCGAACAGCCAGCGTGCGCTCCCAGACCGCCGACGAGCTGGCGGTCGAGCTGGCAGGGCTGCTGGCCGTGCGCGGGCGCAGCTTTGCCGACATCGATGCGACGGTGGCGTCGTCGGGCGTCCCCCAACTTTCGGTGGAGCTCGCGGGGATGGCCAGGTCGTACTTCGGCCACGAGGCGCTGATCCTGGCTCCAGGAGTCAAGACCGGGCTCCCGCTGATGGTCGACAACCCGCACGAGGTCGGGCCCGACCGCGTGGCCAACTGCGTCGCAGCGCTCTCGCTGCGGCCCGCGCCGCTGATCGTTGTCGATTTTGGCACGGCGATCAACTTCGACGCAGTCTCGGCCGCGGGGGAGTTCGTGGGCGGCGCCATCGCTCCCGGGGTGGAGGTGTCGATGCAGGCGCTCGGAGAGCGCGCCGCCCGGCTGTTTGGCATCGAGCTGGCGGCGCCGCGCGCGGCGATCGGGCGGAACACCGTCGAGAACATGCAGTCCGGGGCGATCTTCGGCTGCGCCGGGCTGGTGGATGGCCTGGTGGGGAGGATCGGCGGCGAGCTTGGCGGCGACGTCCGCGCGATCGCCACGGGCGGCCTGGCCGGCGTGATCGCGCCTCACTGCGCAACCATCGATTCGGTCGAGCCGTGGCTCACGCTCGAAGGGCTGCGCCTGATCTGGGAGCGGAACCAGCCGGCTTGAGGCCGGCGGTTAGGCCAGGAGGCCCTGGCCGACGAAGCCGCCGCTCTTGATCCCCGGCGGCACCGCGAACAGGGCGCTGGTGCGGTGGATGACGTAGTGGGCCATCCGGTCGCCCACCGCGAGCCTGCTCTGGATGCTGATGAACTGGTGGCGCGGATCGCGCTGGTAGCACATGAAGAACAACCCGCCGGTGGGCGAGTTGATAGTCGTGTCGAACCCGTCGGTGTAGGTGTAGCCGCGGCGCAGGATCCGCTCCGCCTGGCTGTTCCCCTTGCGCGGGTTGGCGATGATGATGTGGGCGTCGATCGGCTCCATCCGCGGGATCACGGGTGAGAACTCAGACGGCTGGCCGATCGGGGCTCCGGTGCCCTTCTCGCGGCCGATCGCGTGCTGCTGCTCGGGCAGCGGCTCGGGCAGGAAGTCGTCGACCAACATCTCGATCTTGCGGGTTACCAGGTAGCTGCCGTTGGTCATCCAGTCGACGCCATCGCCCGGGTTCACCCACACGTTGCTCTTCATCTTGGCCGTGTCGGAGGGCTTGAGGTTGTTCGTCCCGTCCTTGAACCCGAACAGGTTGCGCGGTGTCTCGCGCTGCTCGCCGGGCAGCGGGTTCAGGATGTGGCCGTCCTGCATCCAGCGGACTGCGGCCTGCGGCGCCGCGGCGGCGACCATCGCGTGCACGGCACGCATGGCCACCTCGTGGCTGGTCGAGCAGCACTGGACGCCGATGTCGCCGTTGCTGGCGCCGGGGTCCATCCGGTCGCCCTTGAAGTGGGGGATCTCGACCAGCGCCGCGGGGCGCCTCGCGGTCAGTCCGAACCGGTGATCGAAGAGCGTCGAGCCAAAGCCGATGGTGATGGTCAGCTTGGCCGGGTCGAACGCGGCCATGCCATCGCTGCCCTTGCCCGCCGTCAGCTGCTCGGCCGCCGCTGTCCATCGCTTCAGCAGGGCGACCAGCGCGGGCCGTCCCGCGGCGTGGACGTCGAAGCTGGCGAACTGCAGGTACTTCTGCTGCGGCGTGACGATGCCGGCCTGGTGGTCGCCGTGGAACGGCTCGACGGCAGGCGGCGTCGGCTCGCCGGTCTGCTGCGTCTGCTTGGTGGTCGCCGAATCGGTCTGCTGCGAGCAGCCGGCCGCGCCGAGGGCGAGCCCACCGGCGGCGGCACCGGTCAGGCGCAGGAGCTGCTTGCGCGACAGTGGTTTCACCGCACAAGATGGTACAGCGCCCGACCCGTGCCGTCGCGTGGGGGCACTCCAGTCCTGGGTGGTCAGAGCGCCTACATCGACTTCGTGTAAGTGCGAAACGCCATCGTCGCCAGCGCCATGCAGCCGACCGTGAGCAGGGCGAGCATCCCGACCCGGGGCACGACCAGGGCCCAGTCGATCTGCGAAGCGGTCGCGGTGCGTGCCGAGACCGACGCCCAGTCGACGGGGTTGTACCGACTGACGTCCTGCATCCAGTGGGGCAGCAGGGCGCGTTCCATGAAGATCGTGGACAGGAACGCCAGCGGCAGGGAGATGAACGTCACCATCCCGATCAGCGACTCACGCTGGCGGACGATCAGCGAGAAGCCGTTGGACAGCGCGGAGATCGAGCACGACAGCAGCACGGCAACCAGCACCATGATTGCGATCCCCGCCGCGCCGCCGTGGAACCGGGCGCCGATCAGCAGGGCGAGCCCGACGATGACCGCCGACTGCACGATCGTGATGACCGACGTCTGCACCAGCAGCCCGGCGTTGAGGGCGCCGCGCCAGACCGGCGATACGAGCAGGTCGTCCATGACGCCTCGCTCCATGTCGTCGATGAACGACATGCCGCTCCAGCCCGCCGACATCAGCGCGGTGAGCACGACGACTCCGGGCGCCAGGTAGCTGACGTAGGAGGTGCCGGTGAAGCCGGGGATGTCGGTCACCCGGTGGAACAGCTGCGAGAAGAGCAGCAGCCAGATGACGGGCTGGACGAGGGTGATGAAGACATAGGCCGGCTGGCGCCAGATGGCGCGCAGGTGGCGCACCGCCAGCCGGCGGGTGTGGCGGAGTGGCTCCACGTCAGACTCCTTCGGTCAGCGGTTGGTACTCGCGTCCGGCGTGCTGCAGGTACACGTCGTCGAGTGAAGGCCGGGCGACGGTGACGGTCGCGATCGGGATCCCGGCGGCCCCCAGCGCGGCCAGCACGGCGGGCGCGGCGGCCGCCCCGTTGTCGGCGCGTGCCCGGATCGCCCGGTCGGCGGTCTGCAGCTCGGTGACGCCGGCGACGTCGCGCAGCGCGTCGCGAACTGCGGTCGCGCCCACATCGGCGGCCAGGTGCACGCGGATGGAGTCCCCGGCCAGCTCGCGCTTGAGCTCGTCGGGCGTACCGTCGGCGACCAGGCGGCCGTGGTCGATGATCGCGAGGCGGTCGGCGAACTCGTCCGCCTCCTCGAGGTAGTGCGTCGTCAGCAGGATCGTCAGCGAACGCTCGGTGGCCAGCGCGCGGATCTGCTGCCACACGTCTCGCCGGGCCTCGGGATCCAGTCCCGTGGTTGGCTCGTCCAGGAACAGCACCTGCGGTTCGTGCATCAGTCCCATGGCGACGTCCAGCCGCCGCTGCATTCCGCCGGAGTAGGTGCGGACGATGCGGTCGGCGGCTTCGGCGATGCCGAACCGCTCGAGCATCTCGTCCACTCGCGTGCGCAGGGTCGCGCCGCGGATCCCGTACAGCGTGCCCTGCAGCTGCAGGTTCTCGCGGCCGGTAGCCTGTGGATCGCTGCCGTGCCGCTGGCCGACGACGCCGATCGACCGGCGCACCTCGGCTGGGTGCCGGAGGGCGTCGATCCCCGCCACCCTCACGCTGCCGGCGGTCGGCACGGCGAGGGTGGTCAGGATGCGCACGGTCGTCGACTTCCCGGCGCCGTTCGGGCCTAGCAGCGCAAACAGGCTGCCAGGTTCGATCGCCAGGCTGATGCCGTCGAGGGCGACGACCTCGCCGTAGCGCTTGACGAGGTCGTCCGCCTCGATGGCGTAGCCGCCGGCTACCGCGTCCACGCGATCACCAGCAGGGTGGCGGCGGAGGCCAGGAAGACCCCGCCGCTGGCCACCACGCCGGTCAGGCGGGCGGCCGGTCCGTCTTCCACGGCAACGGCGGTCGATGACACCGCAGCCAGGTAGACGAGCCAGATCGATGAGATGAAGAGAAGTGCGTTCATGCCGGCCACCATATCATGCATTATTGCAAGTTGCAATATTGGTAGAATCGAGACAGCGATGCCTGCCCGACCGCTCCAGACTGACCTCACCGCGATCACCACCCTTGGGCTGGTGGCCGAGCGACCGCGGCATCCCTACGAGATGCAGCGATTGATCCGCAACCGCGGAAAGAGCTTCGTCAAGGGGCTGCCGCGCAGCCTGTACCACGCGATCGACCGGTTGGCCAAGGAGGGGCTGGTCGAGATCGCGGAGACGAACCGGGACGGACGGCGCCCGGAGCGGACCCTGTACACCGCGACCGACGCCGGCCGCGAGGCGTTGCAGGAGTGGCTGACGAACCTGCTCGCCACACCGGAGGACGACCCTGCGACCTACTATGCGGCGCTCTCCCTGATCGCCTACCTCGACCCGGCCCAGGCGCTGGCAGCGCTGCGCCAGCGGCTCGGTCAGCTCGAGCTGAAGCTCAGCGGGGAGACTGCCAGCATGCAGGCGATGCTGCCGATGCTGCCGCGGCTGTTCATGCTGGAGGAGGAGTACCGGCTGGCGGCCGTGGCCGCCGAGCTCGAGTTCACCGCCGGGCTGGTCGACGACCTCGCCGGCGGACGGCTGACCTGGAACCTGGCAGACATGCAGCGGCTGGCAGCCGACACGAGTGAGGACGAGCTGGAACTCGTGCGCCGGGCGCTGCTCGACGCCGGCTCCGGAGATCGTTGATGCCAATAGGCGTGAGGGCTGGGCGAGTGCGAACCCCAGCCTGGGGCTGGCCGATGGGAGCGTGCGTGCTGTAGCACGTGCGCAAGGTGTCAAGCAATGCTTGACACCGGTCTGAAGGGGTCTGCTATCCAA
>Ga0265327_10002316_pt1 | contig 20363 bp, 30 predicted proteins | sample 41621metaG_FD_202089 | JGI IMG/M metagenome (GOLD analysis project Ga0265327, IMG submission 202089) | Rhizosphere microbial communities from Carex aquatilis grown in University of Washington, Seatle, WA, United States - 4-16-21 metaG | ecosystem: Host-associated > Plants > Roots > Rhizosphere...
TGAAACCCCGAGGCTGCGGGCCCAGGTCCGGACGGACGCTGCGCCACAGACGGGGGACCCATGCCAATCGATCATCCGCTTGACCGCCCGGTGTGGACCGCGCTTCGGACCCGCCAGGCGGGGATCGCCGTGGGGGACGGCCGGGCCGTGAGGTTCGCCCCGGACTATGGGCTGTTCGCGGCGGCGGCGGACGGCTCGGCGGAGAGCCTGGGGGCGCTGGGGGCCCTGGTCCCGGCGGGCGGCGGGGTCGCGGTGGTGGAGGCCGTGGCGCCGGGGGCGGTTCCCGGCCTGGGGGCGGAGGCCCGCCATCTCTGGCAGATGATCGCGCCGGAGCTGACCGCGGCTGGACCGGCGCCGGAGTTCGAGATCGTGGATCTGGTGGAGACAGATGCGGCGCAGATGCTGGCGCTGGCCACCCTCACCGAGCCCGGGCCGTTCTTCGGCCGCACCCACCAGCTGGGGGATTTCGTGGGGGTGAAGGACGCCCAGGGAGCGCTGATCGCCATGGCCGGGGAGCGGATGAAGCCGGTAGGCTTCACCGAGGTGAGCGGTGTCTGCACCCATCCCGACCATCGCGGGCGGGGCCTGGCGGGGGCCTTGATGCGGGTGGTGGCGGGGCGGATCCTGGCGCGGGGGGAGACCCCGTTCCTGCATTCCTACGCGCACAATAAGGGCGCGATCGCGCTCTACCAGTCGCTGGGATTTTCCCTGCGCCGCGAGATGAGCATGACGGTGCTGAGCCGACCCTAGGAGTGGAAGACGCGCGCGCCGTCGCAGGCCACGTGGAAGTCGCCGCCAGAGGTGAGCACGATCCAGTCGCCAGGCCGGGCGACCTGCTGGCCGGCCGGGGTGGCGACCTGGACCAGGCCGCTCTCGTCGATGCGCAGCGCGCTGTCCCCCAGCCACATCTGCAACACCTGCCAATTGCGGCGGTCGCTGGCCGGGGGCACGCGCAGGGCGGCGCCGTGGTCAAATTCTGGGGTCTTGGCGCGCCGCATGATCTCGAATCGGAACTCTCTGGGAGCACCGATAGAGCGGCGAGTCGGTGTCCCAGACCTTAATGGCCGGAAATTGATCCGCGACCGGGGCTATTTCGGCGGCGGGCTGGCGGCGGCGGCGGCGGACTTGCTGGCGTCATTGGCAGCGCCCTGGGCCTGCATGGCGGCCTGATTGGCCTGGTTGGCGGCGGCGTTGGCGTCGGCGGCGCCCTGGGCGGCAGGAGCTGCGGCGGCGGCGGTGCTGGCGCTCTGGGCGGCGGCGGCCGAGGACTGGGCCGCGCTGTTGGCGGCGGCGGCGGAATCGGCGGCGGCCTGGTCGGCAGGCTTGGAGCAGGCGGCCACGGACATGGCGGCGACCAGCGCGGCGCCCACGAGGATCGGGCGCATGGTTTCGAATTTCATGGGTGTCTCCCTGGGTTGCGAGGGCGACGACGCCGCCCTGTCGGGGAGGAGAAGGCGGAAGGGCGCGATACGTTCCCGGTCCGGTGGCAACCGTTTCAGACGAAGCGGCGGACCCAGGCTTCGAAGGCGGTGAGGAATGTCCCCAGGAACTGGCGGGTGGGCTCGTCGGTAAGGCGTCCCTCGGCGTCGAACTTCTCGTGGGCGCGGAACACCAGCACCTCGGGCTGGGGCATGCAGTAGGAATTGGTGAACTCGAAGGCCTGGCGCAGCTGGCTCTGGCCGCGGGCCGAGCCGGTGGCGCCCGGAGAGGCGCCCATCAGAGCCACCGGCTTGCCGCCAAGCGGCGCCCCGCGGGGCGGCCGCGAGGCCCAGTCCACGGCGTTCTTCATCACCCCCGGGACCCCGTGATTATATTCCGGCGTCACCATCAGCACCCCGTCGGCGGCGGCGATGGCGGCCTTGAACCGCGCCACGCCCGGGGGATCGCCCTCAGCCTCCACATCGGCGTTGTAGAGGGGGACCTCGAGGAGATCGAAGGTCTCGAGGACCAGGCTGGCCGGCGCGATGGCCTGGGCCTCCCGCAGCAGGGCGCGGTTGTAGGAGCCCTGGCGGAGGCTGCCGGCGAAACCGAGGATCCGGAGCGGCTGGGTCATGCGGGCGCCTTTCGATGCGAAGTCCGCCGGGGGCGCAGCGGGACACCCGGACGAAGCCCGCGCGCTTGATCCTGGTCAAGTCGCCGGCCGCGGATGGGCCTATATTCCGCGGTGTCGCCAATTCGCGAGGACACCTCGATGGGATACCTGATCTATCGCATCATCGGCCTGGTGGTCGCCCTGATCGGCGCCGCCCTGTTCGCCTTCATCCTGGAAGTGTTCTACGGCGTCAGCCGGCAGTTCGATCAGATGGCCTTCGCCATCGGCATGCCGCTCAGCTTCCTGCTGCCCGCCGTGGGCGCGCTGATGATGGCCCTGGGGGCGCTGATGTTCATGCATGCCGGGCGCGGGCGGCCGAAGGCGTAGGGCGGCGCACGCCCGCTTGACACCACCGCCCCCTCCCCCAGTCTGCCGCGCGTTTGGCGGAGGGGCGTGGGCAATGCATCGATCCATCTGGGGCGGCCTGGCCGCGGCGGTCCTGCTGGCGGCGGGGGCGGCGCAGGCCGAGAGCATCCTGTTCGTCGGCAACAGCTTCACCTTCGGCGCCCTGTCGCCGGTGAAACCCTACAAGTCCGACACGGTGACCGACCTGAACGCGCAGTGGATCGGCGGGGTCCCGGCCTTGTTCAAGGCCTTCACGGCCCAGTCCGGACTGGATTATCAGGTGAGCCTGGAAACCGCGCCGGGCATGGGGTTCGACTTCCACTATGACCAGAAGCTGGCGACCCTCGCCAAGCCCTGGGGCACGGTGATCCTGCAGGGCTATTCCACCCTGGACGCCCAGAAGCCGGGGGATCCGGCCAAGCTGGTGAAGTACACCGGCCTGCTGGCGGACGCGTTCCTGAAACAGAACCCGCAGGCCAGGCTCTATCTGGTGGCCACCTGGTCGCGGGCCGACCTCACCTATCCGCCGGGCAAGCCCTGGTCCGGCAAACCCATCGAGGCCATGGCCCAGGATATCCGCGCCGGCTACGACCAGGCCAAGGCCGCGGTCCCGGCGATCCGCGCCGTGCTGCCGGTGGGCGAGGCCTGGACCCGGGCGATGCACGAGGGCGTGGCCGATCCCAATCCCTATGACGGGGTGAGCTTCGGCCAGCTGGACCTGTGGAGCTGGGATCAGTACCACGCCAGCGCCTATGGCTATTACCTGGAAGCCCTGGTGATCTTCGGCGGGGTCGCCGGGCGTGATCCCCGCAGCCTGGGGGACCACGAGGCCAGCGCCGCAGACCTGGGATTCTCCCCGGCCCAGACCAAGGTCTTGCAGCTGACGGCCTATGAGGAGCTGGCGGCCCAGGGCCTGCTGGCCGCCGCGTCGCCTACCCCTTGACCTGCGCCATGTAGAGGTGGGTCTCGTAGGGGAGGACGTGGCGGCCGCCGTGGGCTGAGATGACGTCCTTCAGGCCGGCCAGCAGGGCCGCCCGGCGCTCCGGGGCCATGGCGTTGTAGTAGGAGATGGTCCCGAACAGGTCGCCGAAGCTGTCCGGCGTGTGGGTGCGGGTGAAGGCGTAGCCGTGGCGGACCACGGGGCCGAACAGACCCGAGGCCTCGATCAGGCCCGCCACCGGGCCGGATGGCAGGTACAAGGACTCCGGGCTCGGCCCCCACATCTCCGGCGCTATGCGCTGATAGACCGCCTGCATGTCGTCCAGCATGGGCGCGGCGGGCGGCATGGGGATGTGGCCGAAGATGGCGAGCCAGCCCCCGGGCGCCAGGGCCTGGGCCGCCCGTGGAAAGGCTAGCCGGGGATCGACCCAGTGCCAGGCCTGGGCGGCGGCCACCAGGGCGAAGCGCCCGGGCTCTGCGGCCAAGGCCTCGAAGGTGGAGACGGCAAAGGTGACCTGGGGTCGGCCGGCCAGCCGCAGGCGGGCCCGTTGGACCATGTCCTCGCCGGGGTCGATGGCCAGCACGGATCCCGCCAGATCCGCCAGGCCCTGGGTGGCCTGGCCTGTTCCGCAGCCGATCTCCAGGATGCGGTCCTGGGATGTGAGGCCGGCGGTCCGGCCGAGGTCGGCGAACAGGGCGGCGGGATAGCCCGGCCGCACGGCGTCATAGAGCTCCGCCACGGAATTGAAGCTGTCGCGCTGATCCATGGCCCTGCCCCCCCGGCTTCTGCCGCCTGAAGATTGCGTGCGGGCGGGACGGAGATCAATCGATGTGTCGGGCGTGCGCTTGTGAGCTCAGATCACAACTCTTCGTCGCGGAGCATGGCCAGACGCCAGGCGCCGAAGGACGAGACGGCGCAGGCCGCAGCCAGGGTGGCGAACATGATCATCAGGCCGCCGGTGGGCAGACCCTGGCGGAAATTGTCCAGCTGGGCGGCGAATTCGGCGGCGAAGAACACTCCGGCCAGCAGGGCGGCCCAAAGGACCTGGATCGCCCAGACCCGCCACAGCAGCAGGGCCGCGAAGCCCAGGGAGATCAGGTCCGCCGCAAGGGCGGTGGCGCTGGCCTCCCGACCGGCGAACAGGCCGACCACCAGCTGGATCACATAGCCCAGCAGCACCAGGCCGGACACCAGGGCGCCGGCGCGGGTCAGGGCGGTGGCCTGTTCCCCGGGGGAGGTCTGTTCAGGAATGTCCCACAGATGTTGCATATCGTTGGCGGACATGTCGGCGCTCCTATGCGCGGACGCCGCAGCAAGATTGGCGCCGCCTTGGGTTGGTCGCAAGTCCGCAGCGGCTTGACTTGGCGCGATCGAGCAGGCGCCATTGCGACGATCCCGCTCTGGGCCCAGCCCGCTTGACGAAACGCCCGCCATGACCACTGACGCCCCTGCCCCCATCGACGGTCTTCAGGCAAGCCTGGGCCTGCAGAGGCGTGTCTCGGTTCAGGACGGCCGCGCCGTTCTGGAATACCTGGCGGGGCCGCACATGTGCCATTCCGGGGGGGTGGTGCAGGGCGGTTTCATCTGCGGCTGGATCGACGCGGCCATGGCGCACGCGGTGATCGCCGAGGCCGGCGGCGAGGTGACGCCCATGTCGCTGGAGTTGAAGGTGAGCTTCTTCGCCCCGGCCCGGCCCGGCCTGGTGATCGCCGAGGGCTGGATCGAACGGCGGGGACGCTCCACCGCCTTCCTGGAAGGACGCCTGCTGAATTCGGCCGGCGAGGTGCTGGCCAAGGGATCCTCCACGGCGCGGCTGATGCCCCGGGCCCAGGTGGAAGCCAGCGCCCGCCGGGCCGTGGAGTAGACGCCATGATCGAGGGCAACTGCCTTTGCGGCGCCGTGCGGATCGAGGTCGCCCATGCGCCCGAGACGGTGACCTCCTGCAACTGCTCGGCCTGCCGCCGGCTGGGGGCGATCTTCGCCTATTACCCGCCCGACCAGGTCAAGGTCTCGGGCCCCACTATCGGCTTTCAACGCCAGGACATGGGAGAGCCCCCCATGCTGGAGCTTCACCATTGTCCGACCTGCGGCTGCACCACCCACTGGACGGGCCTGGATCCCGACCTGAACCGCATGGGGGTGAACGCCCGGCTGATGGCGCCGCAGGTGCTGGCCGCCGCCCGCCTGCGCCGGCTCGACGGCGCCGACACCTGGACCTATTTCGACGAGGATTAGACTGAGATGGGGTCGCACTGAATCGCCACCCTTCCGATCACCCTGGCGCATGCCGGGGCAGAGGGCTCGGCGACGACCTCTCGGCCCCTGCGACCCACCTGCCACCGCAGCGCCTTAGGATCTGGGTCCCGGTCGTCACCGGGATGAGCGGGTCGTGGATCAGCCTAAAGTCATCCCGCACTCGGACGGGCGTCGCGGGCGCCCTGTCCTGTCAGCCTGTGATCGTCCGTCGCCCGGCCCCGACCCTCAGGCCCTCGATGCGCGAGCCCTCGGCGATCAGCACGGGGCGAAGGCGGCGGAAGAGGCGCGCATAGTTGTAGAACGGCACGCTGGGCCACAGGTGATGCATGAGGTGCAGGTTCTGCTGCAGCAGCAGGAACGTGCCGCCGACCCACAGGCTGACCCGGGTGTTGAGGTAGCGCTCGGTCCGGTCGAACGGATGATGCGGCAGCCACTGGAAGAAGACGTTCAGGGCGAGGATGCCGAGACGGGTCGGCAGGAACCACAGCATCAGCCAATCGGCGACATGGCCGGTGGCCGCGGCCGCAACCAGCAGGGCCAGGGTGAAGAGGGTGACGGCGGAGACCTGGGCGATCTCGGCAGGGCTGAGGATCGTCCCGAGCCGCCGGTAGCGCTCGGCGCTGATGTACCGCAGAACGAACATCGGCAGGAGCGACATGGGAACCATGATCGCCCACTTCCGGAAGAGCTGGACCAGGGTTCCCTTCACCGCAATGTCGGGGTCGCGTTCGGTGTTGGTGTGCGAGTGATGCAGCACATGGGTGCGCTGGAGCGCCGGCCAGCCAGCCCCCATGCCCAGGGCGCCGATCCAGCCTACGACTGTGTTGACCCAGGCCAGGCTCTTGGGATTCGCCACCACGTTGCCGTGGATGGACTCGTGGACCAGGGTGTAGTGGGCATAGGAGACCACCGCCAGGATCGGCGTGCAGATCCACAGCGGCAGGGCGCCGGTGAAGCCAAGCACCATGACTGTGATCAAGGTCGCCGGCAGGACCGCCGCCAGGACCAGGGTCGGCCACGCCACGGCGGGCGACAGCGCCACGGCGATCCGCCGCTCTTCCGCATGCGAAATCCCTGTCGCGGCGCGCAGCGCCTTCGGGTCGTGAGAGCCGTCCGCCATGACCTGTCCTCCATGCCCCCTGGCCGGGGTTTGACGGACGATAGCAACTTTGAAAATCAAAGCGACTCGAAAGTGACGGATGCGTCATTTTTGCAGATGCAGCGAACAGCCATGATATGAATTTCACAGTGACAGCCGACCTTGAAGGTCATACCGGCATGGGTGAGGGCCGCGCATCAGGCTCTGATTTCAGAAGTTCAGATCCGGATTGAGGTTTCGAAAGAAGCCATCCGGATCCAGGAGGACGGATCATGGCCAGGCCTGAGGCGGACGTCGGCGACGACACCCTGTGTCCGATCGCCCACTCCACCGGCCTGGTGGGAGATCGCTGGTCGATCCTGATCGTGCGCGAGCTGCTGATGGGACAAAGCCGCTTTCAGGACCTGCAGGCGCAGACCGGCGCCACCAGCCAGATGCTGGCCGCGCGCCTGAAGCGTCTGGAGACCGATGGTCTGGTGGAGCGCCACGCCTATTCGCGGCGCCCGCTGCGGCACGAATATCGCCTGACGTCGAAGGGGCGCGACCTGACGCCGGTGATCCTGGCGCTGAGGGCCTGGGGTGAGCAGTGGTGCAAGCCGGAGGGCGAGCCCCCCGCCACCCGGATGTTCCACCGGACCTGCGGCGCCGAACTCGAACTCGACGGGCGGTGCCCGGCCTGCGGGGTCCTGGTCGGGTGGACCGATATGCGCGGGCAGCCCGGCGAGGCCTGGGCGGAAGAGCGGCGCCGGAGGGCCGCGGCGTTCACCGACCACCGGCGGAGCGCGTCCGATCCGCAGACCGATCCCGAAGGCTGAGCGGGGCGCCGCGCCCCGCCCGCGTCACCTGTCGTTCGCCAGCGGGAAGTACTGGAAGAACGGCTCGGCCTCCTTCAGCACCCGCGCCACGCTGGGCCGGGCCTTCAGGCGGGCGAGATAGGCCACGAGGTCCGGCCAGTCGGCCAGGGCGAGCGCATAGTCGGCATAGTACAGGGCCGGCAGGGCCGCGCAGTCGGCCAGGGTGAAGGTCTCGCCCAGGGCCCAGGGGCCGGCGATCATCGGGGCGAGAACGTCGTAGCCCTGGCGCAGGGTGGCGCGGGACCGCTCAGCGCCGAAGGGATCGTGCTGGCCCGCCGGGCGCAGCCGCTCGGCGACCACCTGCTGCAGCGGCAGATGGATGTAGTTGTCGATCAGCCGGTCCAGCAGGCGGACCTGGCGCGCCAGGTCCGGATCCGTCGGGATCAGCCCCGAGGCGGCCGGGTAATATTGCGCCAGATAGTCGATGATGATGGTGGATTCCGGGACCGTATGCGCTCGCGCCGCGTCGCGCAGGACCGGGAACTTGCCCAGCGGCCACACCGCCTGGAACGCCGCGCGCTCCGCCGGATCGCCCAGGTTCACCACCTTGGGCTCGAAGGGAATGTCCGCGTCATAGAGGGCGATCAGCGCCTTCCAGCAGAACGACGACAGCGGGTGGAAATAGAAGGTCAGGGACATGGCGGCGCTTCAATCCAACACTTAATTGATCGATTAAGTATCGACGGTTCAGCGGAGAGGGTCAACCCCCCGCCGCCTTGACTTCCCTGCCGGGAAACATGGCCTGCTGGCGGCGCCCTTTTGGAACGGAGATGACCGATGGCCCTGACCGGCGGATGTTATTGCAAGGCGCTGCGCTACGAGGCCGACGGCGCGGCCCTGTTCAAGGGCCAGTGCACCTGTCGCGAATGCCAGTACATCTCCGGCGGGGCTGAGAACCTGTTCATGGTGATGCCCGCCGGCGGGTTCCGCTATGTGGAGGGCGAGCCGGCCACCTTCGCCCGATCGGACCTGGACGGCCCGGCCACCCGGGAGTTCTGCGCCACCTGCGGCACCCACATCCTGACCCGCACCCCGCGCAATCCCGGCGTGGTGATCCTGAAGATCGGCACCCTGGACGACACCTCGGCCTATGGCGGCCCGCAGGCGGCGATCTGGACCGCCGACAAGCAAAGCTACCACCTGATCCCCGAGGGGGTGACCACCTTCGACGGGTTCCCGGGCTAGTCTGCTGGACCCACAGCCAACACCTCCGCTCATCCCGGCGAATGCCGGGACCGAGATCCTAAGGCTCTGCCGTCGGGCTGTAAGGATCTAGGACGGCTGGATGGACTCGGCGCCATTCGATCTGGGTCCCGGCATTCGCCGGGATGACCGGGTTGAAGGTCGACGGGTATCACCCCGACAGGTGTCTCCCATCAGCCGCAGCAGCTCCAACCCATGTCACAGGCGAGGGGGCCGGTCCGTCCTGGGGGTATCTGAACCTCAAACGGACCTCCCCCATGACCCAGACCGCCCTCGCCCCCCACGCCGCCCCGGCGCACGTCGCCCGGCTCAATCCCTGGAAGGTCGCCCCCGAGGCCTTCAAGCCGCTGATGGACCTGGAGGCGGCGACCAAGGCCTCCGGCCTGGAAGCCAGCCTGATCGAGCTGGTGAAGATGCGGACCTCGCAGATCAATGGCTGCGCCTTCTGCCTGCACATGCACAGCAAGGACGCCCGCGCCCACGGGGAGACCGAGGAACGGCTCTACCTGCTGAACGCGTGGGAAGAGTCCTCGTACTACACCCCCCGGGAGCGGGCGGCCCTGGCCTGGACCGAAGCCCTGACCCGGATCGTCGAGAGCCGGGCCCCGGACGAGGCCTATGAGGGGCTGGCGGCTGAGTTCACAGATGTGGAGATCGTCAGGCTGACCCTGGCCATCACCACCATCAACGCCTGGAACCGCATCGCCATCGGGTTCCGCAGCCAGCATCCGGCCTGACGGCGACCGGCTCGGCTCAGAGGGAGAACACCAGGCGACAGGTGACGCCTTGCGTGGAGGTGAGGCTGAATTCGCCGCGCACCTGGGCCGAAAGGCTGCGCACGAACCACAGGCCGAACCGCTCCCGCGCCTCCGGGGCGGAGGGGTCGAAGCCCGGGCCGTCGTCGGACACCACAAGTTCGCAGCGGCCATCCTCCAGGCGACCGACGCGCACGTCGATCCGGCCCGGGCGATCATCGGCGCAGCCATAGACCAGGGCGTTGCCGATGAGCTCCTGGGTGATCAGGGCCAGGGTCGAGGCGGCGGTGTCGGGCGCCAGGATCGGCTCGCAGGTGACGGTGAGTTCCGCCTGGCGGGAACTGTGCCGGCGCCGCCAGATCGGGGTCATTTCCTGGAGATAGGCGGCGAAGTTCACCCCCTGCTCCGTCCGGTGGCGCTCCAGCGCGCCCAGGGAGCCGATGGCGTCGGCCATCCAGGTCAGCTGCCGGCGGGTCTCCGGCTCGGCGGCGCGCTGGCTGCGCATGCGCGACAGCGCCGATAGCAGTTGCAGGGTGTTCGCCATGCGATGGCGCAGCTCGGACGCCGTCCGCGCAACCTCGCCGTCCGTCCGCTCCTCACCCATGTCCAAGCCGCCCCCACCACGATGACGGTGAAACGGCTTCTCCGCGCCCCGTCCGTCGTGCAGACGGCAGAATAGCCAGGAATTGGCGCCGATCGCGCAAAAAAACCCGTTCTGGGGGCGCGGCATTTGTTCGCCATGACCAGCAACCGGAGATGTAGAGGCGCCGGCGCAGTACGCCGCCTAGCCCTCGTCCCACCGGCGCTTGGGATGGCGGCGCTGGTCCTTGTTGATCTGGACCCAGACCTTGCGCGCCGCCTCGCGGGCCACAGGATCCTCCTTGCGCACCTGATGGGCGAGCTCCCGCTGCAGTTTGCGCCAGCTGCGGAACCGGCCGGGATCGAGGCGGCCGTCCTCCAGGGCCGCCTGGACGGCGCAACCGGGCTCCGCCTCATGGTGGCAGTCGCGGAAGCGGCAGTCCGCAGCCAGGGCGTCGATCTCCCGCTCCACATCGCCGAACACCGCGGCCAGGCCCGCCTCGGCCTCCCACAGGCCCAGCTCGCGCATGCCGGGAGTGTCCAGCATCAGGGCGCCGGAGGGCAGGCGGATCAGCTCGCGGTGGGTGGTGGTGTGGCGGCCGCGGGCGTCGTCCTCGCGGATCTCCCCCACCGCCATCAGCGGCGCGCCGGCGAGGGCATTCACCAGGGTGGACTTGCCGACGCCGGAAGAGCCCAGCAGGGCCGCGGTGAGCCCTGGGCGCAGGTGGTCGGCCACCGCCGCCAGCCCCTGGCCGGTGACCGCGGAGACCGCATGCACCTCGACGCCAAAGGCCACCGCCTCGATCTCCGCCACCCGGGCGGCGAGGTCGGCGCAAAGATCGGCCTTGGTGAGGATCACCAGGGGCCGGGCCCCGCTCTCCCAGGCGGTGGCCAGGTAGCGCTCCAGCCGCCGCGGATTGAGGTCGGCGTTGAGCGAGGCGGTGAGCAGGGCGAGGTCCACATTGGCCGCCACCGCCTGGCCCGTATGCGCCCCGGGGCCGGCGATGCGGCGCAGGAACAGGCTGGAGCGAGGGAGCAGAGCGTGGATGGTGGCGGCCCCCTCCCCCGGCCGGGCCGCGCAGGCGACCCAGTCGCCGGCCACCGGGAATCCGGCTTCCGCCGCCTGGTGGGCGAAGCGGCCGGAGACCTCGGCGGCGAGCTCGCCCTGGTCGGTGACCAGGCGGTAGAGGCCGCGCTGCTGGACGATGACGCGGCCGGGGATCAGGCCCTGGGCCGCGTGGGGTTCGAATTGGTGCTGGAGCGCATCGCTCCAGCCATAGTCGTGGATCACTGGGGATCTCCGTCATGGCGGGTCGACCGCCGACGGGTGATCTAAGGTATCAGGATACCTTGTCGGCGGCGCGGGCGAAGGGGGCGTGGCTGAGAACAGTCATGTGGAAACCCTCCTTCCCGGTCTGGCGGACGATGGGGCGACGCTATGCGCCAGACTCCACAGCGTCAAGCGGCGGCCCCGGAACCTCCCGGACAGGAGGGGGTTGAGGCTCGGTGACTTCGAGGAGATCCGTCATGCCCATTTCCAGACATCTGGTCCGCAAGACCCTGCTCGGCCTGCTGGCGGGCGGCGCCCTGGCCGCCAGCGCCGGCGCCGCATCCGCGGACGTGGCCTGCAATCGCTATGGCGAATGCTGGACCGTGCACCAGCGCTACACCACCTATCCCCGCCATCTCGGGGTACGGTTCTATGACGACGCCTGGCGCCAGAACCACAAGAGCCATCGCTATCACTGGCGGGCCGACCGCGATGACGACCATGGCTATTACAGCCGCGGCCGCTGGACCCCCTTCCGCTAAGGCCTGAGAGGCGCGGCGGCCGCACCGGTCGCCGCGTCGCGCCTAGATCGGCAAGGCGGTGGTGGACTTGATCTGCTCCATGGCGAAGGAGGAGCTCACATCGCCCAGGGGAACGACGGCGATCAGCCGCTTGTAGAACCGGTCATAGGCGGCGATGTCGCGCACCACCACCTTGAGCAGGTAATCGGTGTCGCCGCTCATCCGGTAGAATTCGATCACTTCCGGCAAGGCCGAAGCGCCGCGGGCGAAATCGGTCAGCCAGGCCTCGTCATGGCGCGCCGCGCGGACGGCGACGAACACCACCAGGCCCAGGTCCAGGCGCTCGCGATCCAGCAGCGCCACCCTCCGCGCGATGACGCCTTCCGCCTCCAGCCGCTTCACCCGCTTCCAGCAGGGCGTCTGGGAAAGCCCGACACGCTCGGCCAGTTCGGCGATGGGCAGGGTGGCGTCGGCCTGCAGCTCCCGCAGGATACGGCGATCGATCGGATCGAGAATTTCCTTCACGTGACACCGGGAAAACCGAGAATAATATTCTCCCATATCGCGGTTTCTCCGCGAAATCGATAAGGACATTCTCACGAACCGCCCGCATCCTGCACATGCCTCGCAGAACGAGGTTCGCAAAAAGGGGGCCGGGGGCCGTGCGGATCAATCAGCATCTCGAAGAGGTCGGCGAGACCTATGGCGAGCACATGATGCACGCCGGCAGCTATGGCGTGACCCTGGTGGCCGCCGGCCTGGCCTGCCTGGTGCACGCGGCGCTGCCCTTCCTGTTCGAGCGCACCGGCAGCGCAGCGATCAAAAGCCTGCACGCCCGCATGGCGGCCCGCGGCCGGATGGACCCGCCCACCGCCGCCGAGCTGATGTATCAGATCTGAGGTCGCGGCCGGCTCAGTCCAGGGCCGCGGGCTGGATCAGGTCCCAGCGATTGCCGCACAGATCCTCGAACACCGCCACCACGCCATAGGGCTCGCGCCGCGGCGCCTCCAGGAAGCGGACGCCCGCGAGGGTCATCCGCCGATGGTCGCGTTCGAAGTCATCGGTGTGGAGGAACAGGAACACCCGCCCGCCGGTCTGGTCGCCCACCCGCGCCGCCTGGTCGGGCCCGTCGGCCCGGGCCAGCAGCAGGCCCGTCCCGCCCCCCTGCGGACGCACCACCACCCAACGCTTGCCGCCCCCCAACGGCGTGTCTTCGGCGAGCTCGAAGGCGAGCGCCTGGGTGAAAAAGGCGATGGCGGCGTCATAGTCCGGCACCACCAGGCTCACGAGGGCGAGGGACTGATTCATCGGCCCCAGCCTAGCAGGCCGCGCGGGCCCGGCCAGGGCCTGGCGGGCGCACAAAACTTACGTCCGCGAAAACGGTTTCAAATTCAAAATCTTGCCGCATGGTCGGCGTTCGCAGGTCCGGGTCACGATTCGGAATTGAACATTTATGCAACTGGACGTCTCATGCGGGTTGTGGGGCGCTTCGGGGCGGGGCGTCTCTAATGAGAAAAGCGACGCCGCCAGCCGGCGGCGCAGGGGGAGACCATGGGGACGGCGAATTCGAAATTCCTCTCCCTGTTCTACCGGGCCATCAACCTCTATCTCGGCGTCGGCCTGCTCCTGTCCTTCCCGGTGTTCATGAGCTTCCTGATCTCCACGCCGATCCTGATCGTGCGGCTGATCCAGGGCCACGCCACCCTGGGCTATCTGCTCACGGTGGGGGTGTTCTTCCCGCTGTTCGGCCTGGTGACGGCGACATGGCGCATGCTGAGCTGGCCCTTCAGCCTGACGGCCCTGGCGGGGGGCGCCTATCCGTCGTTCTGGGTCTGGCTCGCCCCCGGCTTCGCCCTGCAACACACCATTCCGCTGCACTGACCCGCCCAGGGGCGGGTCCGGCCGCCGCAGCCCGAGGGCCTTCAAATCGTTCAGGAATAGAGCGGTTCGCCGGCGCCGTGGGGATAAATTGTTGAAGTCCCTGGTTTATCCTTGATCGGCCGCCCGTCTTGTGGGATACTGGCGCATCGAATATCGACTTGGTTCGGTTGCTCTCCCACGCTTGCTCTTCGGATCGAGCTCCCGAGTCCGCCACGATCCTCTCCGAACATTTGATCACGCGTCCCGTCGGGGCGACGTGGACTTTACACCTGAAAGACAACACCATGACCATCGGCACCGTGAAGTGGTTTAACCCCACCAAGGGCTTCGGCTTCATCCAACCTGACGACGGCGGCGCGGACGTTTTCGTGCACATCTCCGCCGTCGAACGCGCGGGCCTCGGCTCGCTCAACGAAGGCCAAAAGGTCTCCTTCGAGCTTGAGCGCGACCAGCGCAGCGGCAAGATGTCGGCCGGCCAACTTCAGTCGGCCTAAGACCCGCTTGACACCGGACGGGCGGGGCGGCTTCGGCCGCCCCGTTTCGTCTTACCACCCCTCTTGACGACCGAATCCTAATCGCCATGACGACACAGACCGTGGAACGCGCTTATGCCCTGGCCCGCTCAGGCCAGTTCAGCAACCTCACGACCCTCAAGACCCGCCTGAAGGCCGACGGCTATCGCGCCGTGGACGCCCTGCTGGCGGCCCGCTCCGTTCGGGGCCATCTCGAGGCGATCTGCGCGGCGACCTTCAAGCCTGTCCAGCCCGAGTAATCACCCGGGCTCGCCCAACCCGAAAGCTACATGAACCAACCTTTGAACACCGGCTTCGCCGATCGGCTGAAGACCGCCTCTGAGGCCAAGAAGGCCCTGCTGGCCAAATTCCAGCCCAAGCCCATGGTCTCCGATCCCCAATTCGCCGAACGCGCCGCCCAGCGGGCGGCCGAGCTCGACAAGGTCCGCGAGGACCGCGCCGCGGCGAAGGCGGCCGCCAAGCAGGCTCAGGCCGACGCCCTGGAAGCCGCCCGCCTGGCGGAAGCGGCCCTGGTGGACGCCGCATTGGACGCCAAGCGCGGCGAGCGCAAGGAGCGCAAGGCCCTCACCAAGGCCGAGGCCCAGGCCAAGCGCGACGCCCGCTACGCCGCCCGCAAGGCGCGTAAATAGGCTCCAGGCCACCCCTCGTTCCCCGGAAGGGAGATCGCCCAAATGGCCCGCAAGCCCAACTACCCGTTCGAACGCATGGAACGCGAGCGCCAGAAGGCGGCCAAGGCCGCCGAGAAGGCCAACGCCAAGCGCGAGCAGCGCGAACGCGAACGCGCCCAATCCGGAACCGGAGTCTCAGAGACCCCGACCGACGAAGACTAAGGACCGCCCATGCAGACCGCGACCATCTTCAATCATGAGACCGTCACCCTCGACGGCGAGCGGTTCTCCGACTGCGAGTTCCAGGACTGCCGCCTGGTCTATTCCGGCGGCGAGGTCCCCCATTTCGCCAATTGCCGCTTCGTCGGCTGCGAGTGGAAATTCGACGACGCAGCCGCACGCACCCTGGCCCATCTGAAGGCCGTCTGGGGCGCGGGCGGCAAGGCCCCGGTCCAGGCCATGATCAAGGAAATCACCGGCGGCGGCGGCAAGTAGCCGCCCGCCTGCACGCGGCGTCCCCAGATCAGGGATGCGCCGCCGCGACCGCGGTGAGATTGACGATGCCCCGCGCCGTGATTGTCGGCGTCAGGACATGCACCGGCTTCGACATACCCAGCAGCATCGGACCCACCAGCAGGCCGCCATTGGAGGCCTGCAACAGGGTGAGGGCGATATTGGCGGCGTCGAGGTTGGGCATCACCAGCAGATTGGCGGCGCCTTTCAGGGGGCTGTCTGACACCAGCCGGCTGCGCAGCGGCTCGGCCAGGGCGGCGTCGGCGTGCATCTCGCCGTCGACATCCAGGTCCGGGCACCGGGTGCGGATCAGGCCCAGGGCCTGACGCATCTTCCGCGCGCTGGGGGAATTCGAGGCCCCGAAGCTGGAATGGGACAGGAGGGCGGCCTTGGGCTCCACACCGAAGCGGCGCACGGCGTCGGCCGCCAGCTCCACCATCTCGGCGATCTGCTCGGCGGTGGGATCCACATTCATGTGGGTGTCGCACAGGAACAGCACCCCGCGCCGCAGGATCAGCGCCGAGAGCGCATAGATCCGGTCCACCTTGGGCCGACGGGGAATGATGGGCATCACATAGGTCATGTGGCGCCACCAGTCGCCGGACCCTCCACAGATCGCCGCGTCCACCAGCCCGGCCTCCAGCAGCATGGCGGCCGCGACCGTGGGCCGCCGCTCCATGCGCCGCGCCGCGGCGTCGGGCGGGGCGCCCCTGCGACCCACCAGGGCCTGATAACGCGCCACCAGGGGCTCGAAGACCGCACGGTCCTGCTCCGGATCCAGCACCTCCAGGTCGACGCCGACCTTCATCCTCAGACCCAGCTCCAGGGCCCTGGCCTCGATAAGGGCGCGGCGTCCGATCAGGACCGGCCGCGCGAGACCTTCGTCCACCACGGTCTGCACCGCCCGCAGCACCCGCCCATCCTCGCCCTCGGCGAAGACGATGCGCTTGCCGGCCCGACGCGCGACATCGAACAACGGCCGCATGAGCTGGCCGGACCGATAGACAAAGGTCTCCAGTTCGGAGCGATAGGCGTCCAGGTCGGCCAGGGGACGCTGGGCGACGCCGCTGTCCATGGCGGCCTTGGCCACGGCCGGGGCGATCTTCAGGATCAACCGCGGATCGAACGGCCGGGGAATGATGTAGTCGGGGCCGAACAGGGGCGCGGCGCCGCCATAGGCCGCCACCACCACCTCCGAGGTCTCCTCTCGGGCGAGATCGGCGATCGCCTCGACGGCGGCGCGCTTCATGGCCTCGTTGATCTCGGTGGCGCCCACGTCCAGAGCGCCCCGGAACACGAAGGGGAAGCACAGGACATTGTTGACCTGGTTCACATAGTCGGAGCGGCCGGTGGCCATGATGGCGTCCGGCCGGTGTTCCTTGACCAGCTCGGGCAGGATCTCAGGATCGGGATTGGCCATGGCCAGGATCAGGGGCCGGTCGGCCAGCAGGTGAAGCCATTCCGGCTTCAGGACCCGGGGCGCGGACAGGCCCAGGAAGACATCGGCGCCGGCGAGCACATCGGGCAGGCTGCGGGCGTCGGTCTGGCGGGCGTATCGCGCCATGTTGGGCGCCATGTCGGGCTCGCGGCCCACATGGACCACCCCCTTGATGTCGGTGAGGGTGACGTTCTCGGCCTTCAACCCCATGGCCACCAGGAGATCGACACAGGCCAGGGCCGCGGCGCCCGCGCCCGAGGTCACCAGCCGCACCTCTTCCAGCCGCTTCCCCTGCAGCAGCAGCCCGTTCCGCACCGCGGCGGCGCAGACAATGGCGGTGCCGTGCTGGTCGTCATGGAAGACCGGGATCGACATCCGGGCCCGGAGCGCCGCCTCGATGACGAAACATTCCGGGGCCTTGATGTCCTCCAGATTGATGCCGCCGAAGGTCGGTTCCAGGGAGGCGACGATGTCGACGAACTTGGCGGGGTCCTTCTCGTCGATCTCCAGGTCGAACACGTCGACGCCGGCGAATTTCTTGAACAGCACCGCCTTGCCTTCCATCACCGGCTTGCTGGCCAGCGGGCCGATATCCCCCAGGCCCAGGACCGCGGTGCCGTTGGTGATCACCGCCACCAGATTGCCGCGGGCCGTGTAGTCGCGCGCTGTCGCCGGGTCCTCGGCGATGGCCTCGCAGGCCGCCGCCACCCCGGGGGAGTAGGCGAGCCCCAGGTCGCGCTGGGTGTCCATCCGCTTGGTGGGCTCGACCGACAGCTTCCCGGGCCGGGGAAGCCGGTGATAGTCCAGGGCCGCCTTGCGGAAATCGTCATCCATCACTGAGTCTCCGAGTCGGCGTTCCTGGAGGTCGCTCTATAGCCCCCGACCCGCCCATGTAAGAGAACAACAAGGCCGGGCCCGCCGACAAGGCCGGCGGGAGAGGTTCCTGTCGTGGTGGAATTCTGCGGCCGTCGGAGGACACGCCGTTGGCTCCGGCCCATTCTCGGTGGAGAGTGGAGGAACGATCCGACGGGAGGCGAGGCCATGGCCGGGAAGAATCCGGAATTCGAGATTCGCGGGGTAAACCATCTGGCTCTGGTCTGTCGCGACATGGCCCGAACGGTGCGCTTCTATCGTGATGTGCTGGGCATGCCCCTGACCAAGACCATCGACCTGCCCGGCGGCCGCGGGCAGCACTTCTTCTTCGACATCGGCAACGGCGATTCCCTGGCCTTCTTCTGGTTCGCGGACGCGCCTGCGGCCGAGCCGGGCCGGGCCGCCCCCAGCCACCTGCCGGGCCAGGGCGATTTCCGCAGCGCCCATGGTTCGATGAACCACATCGCCTTCGACGTGCCGGCCGAGCGGTTCGACGACTATGTCCAGCGCCTGACGGACAAGGGGATCGTGATCTCCCCGATCCTCAATCACGACAACTCGCCTTCGGGGGTGAGCGCCGCGGTGACCGACGATGTCTTCGTCCGCTCGGTCTACTTCTTCGATCCGGACGGGGTCTGCCTGGAATTCGCCTGCTGGACCAAGTCATTCGGGCCGCAGGACGTCGCCCATGCGCCGATGACCGCCGACGGCGTGAAGGATGAAAGCGTCCTGCGCTCCCTGGCGCCTCAGGCCAGCTGAGCCAGCTCGCCGCCAGACGCGCCCGGGATTCGGCCCCCACTGCAGATCGGACAAGACACGTGATCGAGAACCTGGCGGACCTGCTGGCCAAGGTGGACAGCCAATTCCTCGGCTTCCCCTCCCCCACATCGCCGCGGATCATGGCCGGCGGCCACCCTTGCCAGGGGCTCTACTGGACGCCCAGGGGCCGGCGCCCGAAGGTCGCCTTCATCGCAACCCACTACAATGTCGACTTCTCCGAGCACTATGCGGCGCCCTATTTCGCGGCGCGCGGCTTCGGTTTTCTGGGCTGGAACACCCGCTATCGCGGGTTCGAGGACCAGTTCCTGCTGGAGCATGCGATCCTCGACATCGGGGTGGGGATGCGCTGGCTGCGCGAGCAGGCCGGGGTCGAGACCGTGATCATCCTGGGCAATTCCGGCGGCGGATCCCTGATGGGCGCCTATCAGGGCGAGGCGATCCTCCCGACCCTGCAGGCCGCCCTTACCGGCGGGGCGCGCGAGGCCTATGAGACCCTGCCGCCGGCTGACCTCTATGTCTCGTTGAACGCCCATCAGGGTCGGCCAGAGGTGCTCACCGACTGGATGGACGCCTCGGTGGTCGACGAGACGGATCCGGTCCCTACCGATCCGGAGCTCGACCCCTTCAGCCCGGAAAATGCGCCGCCCTATTCGCCGGAATTCATCGCCCGGTACCGGGCCGCCCAGCGGGCGCGGAACCAGCGCATCACCGACTGGGCCAAGGCCGAGCTCGCCCGGCTCAACGCCGCCGGCATCCCCGACCGGCTGTTCCCGCTGTTCCGCTGCTGGGGCGACCTGCGGATGATGGACCCGACCATCGACCCATCCGACCGCCCGGCGGCGACCTGCTATCGCGGCCACCCGGCCAGGGCCAACCGAAGCCCCTCCATCGGCCGCGCCAACAATCTGCGGACCTGGCTGTCGATGTGGAGCCTGGAGACCTCCAGGTGCCAGGGGCGGCCACACCTGGAGAAGTTCAACATCCCGTCCCTGGTGGTGCAGGGCCTGGGCGACACCGGGGTGTTCCCGCAGGACGCCCGCGACATCCACGGCTTCATCGGCGCCGAGGACAAGTCCCTGGAGCTCATTCCGGGCGCCCACTATTTCGAGGACTCCGACGCAGTTCGCGAAGCCATGGCCTCGCTGGTGAGCGACTGGGTGAGCAAGCGGGCCTAGGGACGGCGCGCCGCCCGGACCTTCAGCCGCCGGCGGGCCGGGGCGCGCTGAGGAAGTCGGCCGCCGCGAAGCCTTCCGGCGCCGCGACCTCGACAATGGGATCGGGCCGGTCGTCGAACTCCATGCGCAGGGCCCGGGTGATCACCGCGTGCATGTCGTAGAGGCAGGTGATGTAGGTGAATTCGAAGATCTGCTCGTCGGTCCAGAAGGACTTCAGCTTGCGGAACACCCCGTCAGGGGTGCGACCGCCGGCCTGGCAAAGGCAATCGGCATAGGCCAGCACGGCCCGCTCCTGGTCATTGAACAGGTCCGAGACCGTCCATTCGGGGATGGCGGCGATCTTGTCCTCCGACACCCCCAGGCCCCGAAGAGACTTGCAGTGCTGGGAGAACACGAACTGGCTGGACTTGACCCAGCCGGCGCGGGTCTGGCCGAGTTCGCGCAGCACCGGGTCGATCCGCCGGTCCGGGTGCCGATAGACCGCGAAACCGTCCACGGCGTGCTGCAGGATGTCGGGGGCCAGGGCGAACACCGTCCACCAGTCGCCCCGGGTCCCGGTCGCGGTGCCGGGCTCGCTGACCGGATCGCGGTCACCGAACAGCCGGTCATACATCTTCAGGACCACCTCGGAGGTGGCCTCCGAGCGGG
>Ga0265327_10002317_pt1 | contig 20349 bp, 14 predicted proteins | sample 41621metaG_FD_202089 | JGI IMG/M metagenome (GOLD analysis project Ga0265327, IMG submission 202089) | Rhizosphere microbial communities from Carex aquatilis grown in University of Washington, Seatle, WA, United States - 4-16-21 metaG | ecosystem: Host-associated > Plants > Roots > Rhizosphere...
ATCTTCTGGTAGTCGTTGTAGAAGCCGGCCAAGTTCAGCCGCATCTTGTGGTCGAACAGATAGGTCTTCAGCCCGCCCTCGTAGGCGGTCAGGGTTTCAGGGGTGAACGAAACCGCCTGGGTCTGGACGAACGGACGGGGGTCCACGCCGCCGCCCTTGTAGCCGGTTGCCGTGTCGACATAGGCCATGATGTCGGGGGTGATCTGGTACTGGCCGGCGATCCGGTAGTCGAGGCGTGTGCCCTTGAAGTGCGCCTGGGTGCCAGAGAACCCGGTCAGGATGCCGTTATAGCCGCCCGGGCCGGGGATCGCCGTGCCGTCGGCGTTATGGCGCAGGTAGGTGTAGTCCTTCGTCTCGTCCGAGTAGCGAAGGCCGCCGGAGATGTCGAACTTGTCGACGACGTGCCAGGTGGCGTCAGCGAAGGCCGCCGTGGTTTTCGCGGGGGTGGAGTCCGGCCCGTGGTTGAAGTCGAAGCCGACCCAGGGCAGGCCGACGCGCGCCTGCAGGCCGCCGTTCTGGTCGATGTAGAAGCCGCCGACGGTGTAGTCGAGCACGGTCCCGACGTGGCCGCTCAGGCGCTCTTCCTGGCTGATCGAATGGTGGGTCTGCTTCTGCAGCAGGATCTGCACGCCGATGGGCGAGGAGTCGGTCTGCTCGGCGAACTGGTTGTTGTAGTACTGGTAGCCGGTGACCGACTTCAGGCTGAGGTTGTCGGTCAGCTTGTAGTCGAGGGTGAGGTCGGCGTTGCTCTCGTAAAGGTGGTTGATCGGCGGAACGCTGACCGGCCCATAGGGGTCGCAGCCGAAGATCGCCGAGCAGGCGTTCGAGTGATAGGTTGCGTAGCTGATGTATGGGTTCGGCGGCAGGAACGCCGCGCTGAAGAACACCGGCGTGCCGTCGAGGCCTTTGGTGTAGGTCGCAGCGCCCAGGCTGGCCGGGTTCACCTTCGAAATCGTGTTGGCCTGCACGCCGGAATTGTCGACCGTGACGCTGCCGCTGATGTTGACTTCCAGTTTGTCGCTGGCGAGCCACCGCAAGGCCAGCCGTCCGTTGGACACGTGCTGGTCGCCGTCGTGGCCCAGGGTGCAGCCGTCGCCGACCACATAGCTCGGCAGATTCGAACCCTTGTGGGTGCAGGCGTAGTCGAGGCGGGTGACGTAGCCGTCATGGTTCTCGGTCGAGGCCGAGAGGCGGGCGAACAGCTTTTCGGGCACCAGGGTGAAGTTGGCCGCGCCGCGGGCGTTCAGCCGGTTCAGGCTGCCGTAGGTCGCTTCGAGGTAGCCGCCTTCAGTGGCGTTGGGCTTCTGCGAATAGAGCTTGATGGCGCCGCCGATGGAGTTCTTGCCGGCCAGGGTGCCCTGGGGACCGCGCATGATTTCGACCCGGTCCAGGTCCAGCAGGCCGAGCAGGGAGCCGGTGAGGGTGGGGTAGTAGACGTCGTCGACGTAGATGCCGACGCCGGGCTCCAGGGCCAGGTTGAAGTCGGTCTGGCCGATGCCTCGGATGAAGGCCACCATCGATGAGCCGAAGGCCGCGCCGTTCGGCGCCAGGGTCACGTTCGGCGCCTGGGCGGTGACGTCCGCCAGGCTGGTCTGGTTGCGGGCCTCCAGCATCTGGGCGTTCACCGCCGTGATGGCGAGCGGGGTCTGCTGCAGGTTCTGCTGGCGGAACTGGGCCGTCACCACCACTTCGGTGACGGTGTTGCCCTTGTCGGCGGCCGCGGGGGCCGCTGCGGGCGCGGCCTGGGCGCGCGCCTCCATGGGGGCGAGGGCCATGAGGACCAGCGGCGCCGCCCCTCCCAGCAGACAGCGACGCAGAACGGATTGTGGGCTCGTCATGGATTCCTCCCGCACAATTGGCTTTTATTGGACGCGTACGACGCCGGGGCGCGCTGCCTGATCGGATGGGTGAGCCGCTCTAGCCGGCAAAGCCCCTCCGCCCGCCGCGATCGACTACAACTACAACGCGATCAACGCGGCGGCATCCGCAGCTTTGCTCTGGTGGCAAGCTCTTAAACAAAGGCATCCCCTTCAGCAGGATCGCTGAGTGTTTGCTTCGTCTTGTTGTTTATAGGCGTCCCCGTCGGAGAGCGGCGCCTTTCATATCTCAATACAGACACATTCATTTTCGCCGAACAAGGGAATTTGGTGAAGGGCAAATCCGATGGCCAGCAGGCATAGACTTAGTGAACGGCGTTTTCCTTAACAATGTCTGAAATTGTAAGGGAGTTGACGGCGCAATGACCTGGCATTTTCAGGACATGCGAATAGGTTTGACTTGAAGCAGTGTCAGGACAAAGGGGCCTCAAATGGCCGGCGCGCGAATCAATTCGCAACTTGCCGGAGGGCATCAATTCGAGGATTGGCGCCAGGCCTTACGCCTGAAACGTCTTGACCAATCAGGCCGCTTTTCTTGTCCGAGCCCCGGGAGAGGACTCTTCTTGGTTCACTTGTTAAGCGGCTCGACGTCGAGCCTGACCACCTGTCCCGCCAGCGCCGCCGACGGCGGCGGGTAGAGCGCCATCACCCGGGGGTCGTGCCCCGGCACGATGTGGCTGCGCGGGGCCTCCGCCAGCAGGGCGTCGAAGGCGTCGTGCATCTTGCCGACGTGGAAGGCGATCGAGAACGGGCGGCGGCTGTCCAGGTTCTCGAAGTAATGGGCGCTATCCGAGGCGATCACGACCTTGCCGCGGGCGGTCTCCACCGTGACGAACTGCAGCCCCGCCGAATGGCCGCCGACCAGATGCAGCTCGATGCCCGGCGCCAGCACCGACCGGCCCTCATGAAACACCACCCGCCCGGCGTAATTCAGCCTGAGCACACCGCACACGTCCTCTACCTCGTAGGGATGGTTCAGGCCGTGGTGGCGCATGTAGGGGCCGGTGGCGTAGGCCAGCTCCGGCGCCTGCAGGTGGAAGCGGGCCTTGGGGAACTTGGCGAAGTTGCCGACGTGGTCGTAGTGCAGGTGGGTCAGCACCACGTCCTCGACCGTGTCCGGATCCACCCCCACCAGCCGCAGCGATTCCACCGGGCAGCGCAGGAAGGTGCGCCTGCGCTTGTTCGCCATCGCCTCGTCGAAGCCGGTGTCGATCACCACCGCCCGGCCGTCCTCCCCCACCGCGACCCAGCAGAAGTAGTCCATCGGCATCGGACCGTCATGCGCGTCGCCGCCGATGAAGTGCTCGGGCCGGCGGGCCTCGCGGGTGGCGTAGCGGATCGCGTAGAGCGCGTAGGGCATGGGCGGACGGCTCTTGAGTGGCGCTTGGGTGCGGAAGTGTTGGCATAGGGCTGGCCGGCGAGCCACCCCCGTCCGCACAGTGACCCCCGCCACACAGGCCGGGAGGAAGATCGCCGAAACATAGGGATCAGATCGGTCAGCAATCGGAACGCGTTTCGAAAGCCTGGCCGAAGCGGAATGGCAATTAGCGGGTGATCCTTCGATGGCGGTGATTACAGTCGACAATGCCGGCGACACGGTCGTCGCGGGCCAGACCAATCTCAGGCAGGCGGTCGCCGCGGCCGGGAACGGCGACACCATCGTCTTTCAGGGCTCGATGACCCAGGTGGCGCTGACCAGCCCGCTGGAGATCGTGTCCAACACCATCACCATCGACGGCCTGGCCGGACGGTCGGTGTTGAGCCTGATCCGGATTTCCGGCGACATCGTCGTGGACCCGGCCGCCCACGTGACCCTGCTGGGTCTGGATATCAGCGCCAACAACGCCACGGCTGCGTCAAGCGCAGGCGTCGCGGGGCAAGCGGGGGCCAACGGCGGCGGCGGGCTGCCCGGCTCCGCCGGCCAAGCGGGCCTTGCGGGCGTCGCCGGCCATGCGGGCGCGGCCACGGTCGCAACCGCGGCCGCCCTGACCAACTACGGCGATGTGCTGCTGATCGACAGCGTGATCGCGGGCGTTTCTCACGGGCAGAACGGCGGCGCCGGAGGGACCGGCGGCGTGGGCGGCGCCGGCGGGGCCGGAGGCGCGGGGGTTGGCGTCAGCGGGCACGGCGGCGACGGCGGCGCGGGGGGCGCGGGCGGACACGGCGGGGCGGGCGCCGATGGCGGCGCCGCCATCGGCGGAGTGTTCAACGCCGCGGGCGCCTCCCTCACCCTGCGCGACAGCAGCGTGTCGGGCCAGGCGACCGGGGGCGCCGGGGGCGCCGGCGGCGCCGGCGGCAATGGCGGGGGCGGGGCCCCCGGCGGCGTGGGCGGCGTGCTCGTGAGCAACGGGGCCAATGGGACCGGCGGCGCAGGGGGCGCCGGCGGGGCCGGCGGCAAAGGGGGCCTTGCCGTCGGCGGGGTTCTCAACCAGGGCGCTCTGGACGTGATCGGCGCGGCGGTCGTCCACGACGACGTCGCCAACGGCGGGGCGACCGGCGCCGGCGGCCTGGGCGGCGGGGGCGGTATCGGCGCCGGGCTTTCCGGGTCGGCGGGCCCGGCCGGGGTCGCGGGCCTGGCTGGCGGCTGGGTCACCGATCTGGCTGGCGCGGCGCCGGTCTCCGGCAATTGGTCCCAGGGCGCGCTCTACAGCTTCCTCGATCAGCCCGCCGCCACGGCCACGGCCAAGGCCGGCAGCGACGCCCATATCGCGGCGGACGTTCTCGTCACGGGCCTGTACGGGCTATCGGGCACGATCTCGTGGTCGGTCGCCACCGGCGCGGGCGGTCCGAAACTGTCGGATTTCGTCGGCGCGACTTCGGGCCAGCTGAACGTGGGGACTTCGTCCGATGCGTCGGTCGCCCAGGCCCTGGCGCAGATCAACCTTCAGGTGAAGGCCCATGCGGGCGCGCCCTCCACGGAGACCTTCACCATCAACCTGACCGGCGCCTCGTCCGGCAGCTTCGTGGCGGGCGGAACGCTGTCGCTGACCGAGACCATTCACAACCTCGCGGCAGCCAACGACGCCAACGGCGACGGCGCCTCCGATCTGCTGTTCCGCAACGCCGCCACCGGCGACTGGGGCTTCATGCAGGCCAATCCGGCGGGCGGCGAGATCTGGCGCCCGATCGGGTCCACGTCGGCGGACTACGTCCCGATCGGCAAGGCCGATTTCAATGGCGACGGGGTGCTGGACACCGCCTTCCGTCAGGTCTCGACCGGGAACTGGGGGTTCATGACCATCGGCGCCGCGGGTGGGGAAATCTGGCATCCCGCCGGCGCCGCCTCGCTGGCCTATGACGCCGTCGCCACCGGAGACGTCATGGGCGGCGGCTCGGCCGCCATCGTGTTCCGCAGCGCCGCGACCGGCGACTGGGGCTTCATGTCGACCAACGGCGCGGGCGGCCAGGTCTGGCATCCGATCGGGCCCACGGGCGTGGGCTACAGCGTGATCGGCTCGGGCGATTTCAATGGCGACGGGGTGTTCGACGTGGCCTTCCGCAACGGCGCCACCGGCGACTGGGGCTTCATGTCGATCAATCCCGCGGGCGGGGAGACCTGGCACGGCGTCGGCAGCGCCTCCACGGCCTATGCCGCGGTGGCCTCGGCGGATTTCATGGGGACGGGCCAGGCCGGGATCGCCTTCCGCAACGCCGCCACCGGCGATTTCGGCTTCATGCAGGCCAATAATTCGGGCGGCGAGACCTGGCATCCCATCGGCGCCACCGGGACCGGCTACGACGTCATCGGCTCCGGCGACTACAACGGCGACGGCGTTCAGGACGTCGCCTTCCGCAACACCGCCACCGGCGACTGGGGCTACATGACCGTCAACCCAGGCGGCGGAGAGACTTGGCACGGGGTGGGCTCGGCGTCTCTCGCCTACGGCGTGATCTAGACCCCCGCGCCGCGTTGACAGATCGTCGCTCGGGAACCTAGCGTCTGACGCGCCCCGCCAGAAGGGCCTGAGGACACGCCCTTGAGCACCCCGAGCCTCGCCGCCGCCATTCCCGCCATGGACGGGTCGCTCAGCGAGACGGATCGGAAGAGCCAGCTGGCCCGCGCCATGCTCGCCGGCACCGTCGGCGCGACCATCGAGTGGTACGATTTCTTCCTCTACAGCGTCGTCACCGGCCTGGTGTTCGCCAAGCTCTACTTCCCCCTGTCCGATCCCCTGGTGGGCACGCTTCAGGCCTTCGGCGTCTACGGCGTGGGCTTCGTGGCGCGGCCGGTAGGCGCCTTCATCTTCGGCCATTACGGCGACCGCATCGGGCGCAAGGCGACCCTGATCGCCACCCTCACCCTGATGGGCGCGGCGACCACGGCGGTGGCCTTCGTGCCCACCTACAACCAGATTGGCGTCTGGGGCGGGGTCGCCCTGGTGTTCCTGCGCTTCGTCCAGGGGGTGGGCGTCGGCGGCGAATGGTCGGGCGGGGTGCTGCTGGCCATGGAGTGGGGCAAGAGCCACAACCGCGGCTGGATCACCTCATGGCCCCAGTTCGGCTCACCCGCGGGCCTGTTCCTGGCCAACGCCGCGGTCTGGCTGTGCAGCCTGGCCTCGGGTCCCGACTTCCTCGTCTGGGGCTGGCGCATCCCCTTCCTGTTCAGCGCCCTGTTCAGCCTGGTCGGCCTCTACATCCGCTTCGGCGTGGGCGAGACCCCGGCCTTCACCAAGCTGATCGAGCAGAAGCGCCGGGCCCAGGCGCCGGTCGCCGAAGCCTGGAAGAGCCATTGGCGGCCTATGATCTGGGTCATCCTGGTGCGGATGGTCGAGCTGACGCCCTACTACATCTTCACCTCCTACATCCTGGCCTATGGCGTGGGTCATCTGCACCTCACCCAGAACCTGCTGCTGGCCTCGGTGATGGCCGCCGCCGTGCTGTCTTGGTTCACCATCCCCTTCGCCGGCTGGCTGTCCGACAGGTGGGGGCGCAAGAAGGTCATGCTGCTGGGCGCGGTGTGGATCGTGCTCTACGGCTTCGCCTACTTCTGGCTGCTCGACACCCGCAATCCCGCCCTGGTGGTCGCCGCCATCGTGCTGTCCCTCGTGCCGCACGACCTGATGTGGGGGGCCTTCGGCGCTTTCGTCAGCGAGAACTTCCCCGCCCGTCTGCGCTATTCCGGCGCCGGCATGTCCTCGCAGCTGGGATCGGTGATCCCCGGCGGACTGCCGCCCCTGGTCGCCGCCTGGCTGGTCGCCCGTTACGGTTCGGGATACGCCATCGCCGTCTATCTGGCGCTCGCCGGCCTGGTCGGGATATTCGCCATCACCCGGCTGAAGGACTATGCCGGCAAGGCCGAGATGGCCGGCGGCGACACCGAGTGACCTTAGGAGATTTGAGACCATGAGTTTGGCGACCCCGAACTTGGCGACCCTGGGCTTCGTCGGCGTCGGCCGCATGGGCGCCCCGATGACGCAGCGGCTGCTGGCCGCCGGCTACGGCGTGGTGGTCTACGACAAGAGCAACGAGGCCATGTCGCGCCTGGCGGGCCTGGGCGCCGAGACCGCGCCCTCGGCCAAGGCCGTCGCCGACCGCTGCGAGATCGTGCTGGCCAGCCTGCCCACCCCCGAGATCCTCAATGCGGTGCTGCTCGGCCCCGACGGCGTCTCTTCGGGCTCCAAGGTCAAGACCGTGATCGACGTCTCCACCACCGGCCCCAAGGGCGCGGCCCTGGCGGCGGCGGGCCTGGCGGAAAAGGGCATCGACTGGGTCGACTCCCCCGTCTCCGGCGGGGTCAAGGGCGCGGAGGCGGGAACCCTGGCGGTGATGATCTCCTGCCAGCCGGACAAGCGGGCCCTGGTCGAGCCGATCCTGACCCACTTCGGCAAGGTGTTCTACACCGGGGCCAAGCCCGGCCAGGCCCAGGTCGCCAAGCTCGCCAACAACATCCTCGCCGCCGGCGTCATGGTGATGACCTCCGAGGTCATGGCCATGGGCATGAAGGCGGGCCTCGACCCCGACACCCTGTGCGAGATCATCCAGGCGGGCTCCGGTAAGAACAGCGCCGCCGGCGACAAGATCCCCCGCTGCGTGCTCAACGGCGCCTTCGACTTCGGCTTCGCCATCGGCCTCTCCTACAAGGACGTGCGCATGTGCGTCGATGAGGCCGAGGCCATGGGCGTGCCGATGGTGGCCGGCGCCGCCGTGCGCCAGATGCTGGCCATCACCACCGCCAAATACGGCGCCGACAGCGACTTCACCAACATCGCCAAGGTGCTGGAGGAATGGGCGGGGGTGGAGATCCGCCGCCGATGAGCCTGATCGGGCTGAGCGTTCGCCAGGCGCTCGCCTGGCCCGAGAGCCAGCCGGCCGGCGTCGCGGCCAAGGCCCGGCTGTGCCTGGCCGACGCCCTGCGCTGCATGTTCGAGGCCCAGGGCTTGCCCACCAGCCGCCAGACGCTGACGCTCGTCCATCCGTCCACGGACGGTGTACCCATCGCCGCCACGAATATCGCCGCCGCCCCCGCCGAGGCCGCCTTCGCCATGGCGACCATGTCCGCCGGCCTGCTGCGCGAAGACATGCACGCCGCCTCGATCAGCCACCACGGCATCGTCGTCTGGCCGGCGCTGCTGGCCCTGTCCCACGGCGCGGATGTTTCCGGCGCGCGCTTCCTGGCCGCCGGCGTGGTCGGCTACGAGTTCGGCGCCCGGCTTGGCGCGGCCCTGTTCGACGCGGACCTCGCCCGGCGCCTTCGCCCCACCGCCTTCTCCGCCACGGCCGGTGCGGCCATGGCCGGAGCCTACCTCCTGAACCTCACCCCGCGAGAAGCCCTCGCCGCCGTCGCCCTGGCCGTCGACGCCTCGTCGGGCCTCAACCAGTGGCCGCACTCGGGCGGCGACGAAATCTTCTTCCAGGCCGGCCGCGCCGCCCAGGCCGCGGTCCAGGCCATCGCCCTCGCCAGGGCCGGCGCCTTCGCCTCGCCCGATATGCTGGACGGCCCCGCCGGTCTGTTCGCCGCGTTCGGACGCCCGGCGCCCGGCGACCTTCGTCTGTTCACGGACGAACCGGCGATCCTGGCCGTCTACAACAAGGCTCTGCCGGTCTGTAACTTCGCCCAGACCCCCGCCCAGGCCGCCCTGCAGATCGCCCAGCGCCCCGGTTTCAACCCCCGCGCCGTCGAGGCCCTCACCGTGTTCGTCACCGAAGCCGCCCGGGCCTATCCCGGCTGCGACTACGCGGGCCCCTGCGCCCGCCCCCTCCAGGCCAAGATGAGCATCCCATTCTGCGTCGCCGCCGCCCTGGTCCACGGCGACCTGACCGAGCCCCGCTTCCACGATCTCGACAACCCCGCCGTCGCCCGCCTCGCCGCCCTCTGCGAGCTCAGGGCCAGCCCGGCCCTCACCGCCGCCTTCCCCGCCCGCCAGGGCGCCCACGTCGAAGCCCGCCTCGCGAACGGCGAAGTCCTCGCCGCCGCCCTCGACAACGTCACCCCGGCTGCGCCCGACCAGATCCGCCGGGGCCTGCAGGACAGCGCGGCCCAGGTCCTAGGTCCCGCCCGGGCCGGCCCGCTTCTCGGCCTCATCGACCGCCAGCAGGCGCCCGCGCCCGCGGCCCTCCTGGCCGCCGCCCACAACCCCCGGCCGCCCTCCGCGGCCGCCCCAAGGAGACTCATCCGATGAACAAGGCGCTGTTCGACCAGGGCATGGCGATCCGTAGAGCCGTGCTCGGCGATGAATACGTGGACAAGGCCATGGCCGCCGCCGACGCCTTCAACATGCCCATGCAGGAGCTGACCACCGAATACTGCTGGGGCTGGTGCTGGGGCCGCGAGGGCCTGCCCAGGAAGACCCGCTCGATGCTCAACCTGGCCATGATCGCCGTGCTCAACCGCCCGCACGAGCTCAAGGCCCACGTCCGCGGCGCCCTCACCAACGGCGTCACCAAGGAGGAGATCACCGAGATCCTGCTCCAGGTCGCCGTCTACGGCGGCGTGCCGGCCGGCGTCGACGGCTTCCGCAACGCCAAGGAAGCCATCGCCGACTACGAAGCGGCCCAGGCCAAATGACCGCTCCCCCCAAGACAGGGGGAAGGCGCGTCGCCGTCACCGGCGCCGCCAGCGGGATCGGGCAGGCCACCGCCCGCCTGCTGGCCTCCCGCGGCTGGCGCGTCGCCTGTCTCGACCGCGACATCGAGGGCGCGCGGGCCACGGCCGGCGCACACGGCCTCGCCGTCCAGGTCGACGTCGCCGACGAGGCCCAGGTCGTCGCCGCTTTCGCCTATGTCGCGGACGAATTCGGCGGCCTCGACGCCCTGGTCACCGCCGCCGGGGTGATCGAGACCACGCCGTTCCTGGAGACCACGCCGGAGCAGTTCCGCCGCCTGTTCGACATCAATGTGATCGGCTCGTTCCTCAGCGTGCGCGAGGGCGCCAAGGCCATGCAGGCGGGCGCCCGCATCTGCATGCTGGCCTCGATCTCCAGCTACACCGGCGGCGGCTACGTCGCCACCGGCGCCTACGCCACGTCAAAGGGCGCGGTGCTCACCATGATGAAGGCCTGCGCCCGGGCGCTCGGCGAGCGCGGCATCACCGTCAACGCCGTCGCCCCCGGCTTCATCGACACCCCCTTCGTCGCCTCGGCCATGAACGACCCGGTCCGCCGAGAGCAGGTCGAGGCCGCCGTCGGCAAGGTGGGCAAGCCCGAACAGATCGCCGAGACCATCGCCTGGCTGGTCTCCCCGGAAGCCGAGTTCGTGCACGGCGAGACGGTGGTGGCCGATGGCGGGGTGTTGATGCGGTAGGGGGTAACTCCTATTGGAACTGGGGAGTGTCTGGTTGTCTGCGCCTGATCCGGACGTTCCTCCAGCCGATCTTCAATCGTCGCCCCCGACTTTCGACTTCGGTTCAAAATGCTCGGGCAGGTTTCGCTCTGGTTCCTCCGACGCCATGGCCAGTTCTAACGGATCGCTGTAGTCGCTCAGAAACGCGCGCCTCGGTAGCATCCACACCCTAGCAATTCCCGCAGGCGCAACGATAGATTGCCAACTGGCGCATGCGGGGGCAGGCGGTGATTGCAAGACGACGGGTATTTGGTTTGGCCGTGGCCCTCATCGCGCTGGGCGCACACGTGACACTAGCAGCGGACCGCCCGACGGGAAAATTGCTCGCCAGCGCCGAAGACCTCAACACCCTCCACCCCGACCCACAGGTCCGCCAGGGCACGCTAGCGAACGGACTGCGGTATGTGGTGATGCGCAACGCCACGCCCTCAAGCGGGATCTCGCTGAGGTTGGCCTTGAATGTGGGCGCCTACGAAGAGACCGAGGCCCAGCTCGGAGCGGCCCACCTTATCGAACACTTGGCCTTTTCCAACGGGAACAATGCGCATGAGACGGGCCCCGAACGGGCCTTCGCCCAGGCTGGGGTCGCCTTCGGCCGGGACATCAACGCCGAGACCGACAGATTCAGCACCATTTATCGCCTTGACCTGCCACAGGTTGAGCCCGAGGCCCTGAACTTGGCCTTCTCCTGGCTGCGTGCGGTAGCCGACGGGACCCACTTCACCGAGGCTGCGGTCGATCGTGAGCGGGGCGTGGTGCTGGCCGAGCGTAGCGCGCGCCTGAGCCCCAGCGTAGAACTCGAAAATGAGCGCGCAGCTTTCCAGACGCCCAACCTGCGCGCGATCCGCCCGATCGTCGGCACGCTCGACAGCCTTCACGCCCTGAACGCTGTGGCGCTCGAGGCCTTCTACAAAGCTTGGTACCGTCCCGACAACGCGGTCGTGGTGGCGGTCGGCGACGTCGACCCGGCGATCCTGCAGAGCTTGGTTGAAAAGGCTTTCGGTAGCTGGGCCGGGCAAGGGCCAGCCCCGGCCCGGTCGCCTCCCCAACGTCCTGACGAGGCCCGCGGCGAAGACGCCATAACCTTCGTCGAACCTCAGCTGGCCACCCAGATCCGCGCCTGCCGCGTGCGAGCGCCAGAACCTGAAGGGCCCGACGATGTTGCACGCTTACGTGGTCGGCTTTTGACGCGGTTGTGGACCCGGCTTATCGACGCCCAACTGGAACAGGCCTCACACGAGCCAAAGCCGCCTTATCTTCAGGCCACCATCGACGAGGACGACCTCCTGCGCGACGCCCGTCTCTCATGCTTGAGGGTCATGCCGCTCGATGAACGTTGGGAGCCTGCTCTGGCTGCCGCGCAGGCCGAGGTGGCCCGTTTTCTTGCCCATGGCCCTAGTCAGGAAGAACTGGACGACCTCGTGGTGGCGCTACGCGCGAGAATCCGCGGCGCCCGCGACGACGCCGCGACCCGCAGTTCGATCGGCCTCGCCAACGATTTTGCGCAGTACGCCCTGAAAAAGGAGACAATCCTATCGCCCAACGAGGAGTTCTGGGCCTTCGACGCGGCAGTCGAGACGATCACACCGGAGGACGTGCGCAAGGCATTCGCCCGCGCCTGGTCGGGAGCAGGCCCCTTGTTGTCGATCCAGGCCCCCCAGCCGCCGACGGCCCAGGTGCTGAAGACGGCTTGGGACGAGGACGCGGCTCGCCCAACGCCCGGTTCGGCGCCCGCGGCGAAGTCGCTCCGATGGGCCTATGCGGACTTTGGCAAGCCTGGCCGCGTCAAGGACCGCACGGTCCTGAAGGACCCGGACTTCGTGCGCCTGATCTTCGCCAACGGCCTGGTGATGAACTTCAAGCAGACCGCCTTTCAAAAGGGGGAGGTCGAGGTGCGTGTGCGTCTTGGGGCCGGTCGCCGCGAGATCGCTGACGACGACTACTTCGCCGTCGTGCTGGGCACTGGCCTCATGCCGTCGGGCGGGCTCGGTCGGCATGACCTCTCCGAAATCAATCGCCTGTTCGCCAATAAGGCCTGGCAGGTGGCCATGTCGATGTCTAACGAGGCCTTCCTCTTGCAGGGCAAGACTAATGTCGCGTCCCTGCGCTCAGAGCTCCAGATTCTGGCGGCCTATCTCAGCGATCCGGGCTTCCGCAGCGACCTCGACGCGCGCATTCCCACAGCCATCGACGCAGCCTATCGCGGCCAGCTCGGACAGCCGGCCACCGCATTGAGTTTCGCCGTAGCGGACGCCATAGCGCCGGGCTCTCCCGCAACCTTGCCGCCGCAGTCCCGCACCGCGAGCCTGCGGATGGCCGACTTTCAAAGGATACTCAAACCGATCCTGACCGAGGCGCCGCTGGACATCACCCTGGTCGGAGACATCGACGAGGTCGAGGCGACCGAGTTGGTGGCCCAGACGTTCGGCGCCCTGCCCATGCGGAAGGCGGCCTCGCGCGGGAAGGGTTCGACATGGTTCCTGAGATTTCCTGACCAGCCCCCGACCATCATTCGCACCACCCACGAGGGCTCGGCTAATCAGGCGGTAGCCGGCCTATTCTGGCCGCTTTACGTCGCTACGCCCGAGCGTCGGCGCGAAGAGATTGCGCTCACGGTGCTCGCCGGGGTGATGAGCGACGAGTTACGCCACCGCGTGCGCCAGGAATTGGGGAAGACGTACAGCCCAGGCGCAACGACGGTCATGCCGGATCATGCCGACCAGGGCTATCTAATGGCCGAGATCGAGACCGCGCCCGCCGACATCGAGGTCATGACGGCCGAGGCGCGCCAAGTCGCCCAACGCCTGGCCAACGGCGAGATCACGCCAGAAGCACTAGAGGCGGTGCGCCGCCCGCTGGCGGCCGAATACGCCGCACGAAAAAGCCGGAACAGTTGGTGGGTGGCGGTGCTGTCGGGCTCGTCCGTCAACCCCGCAAGGTTGGAGGAGATGCGAACGGAGCCGGACCTGCTGGCGCGGCTCACGGTTGAGGACGTGCGTGGCGTCGCGGCCGCTTGGCTAACCCGGCCGCCGATCGTGGTCATAGCTGCCCCCAAGCCCCGGGCCGCCGCGGCGGCGTCGACCGCGGCCGCCGCCCACTAAACGCCATGCTGAAGAGCCTTCGTCCAGACAACGCCCCCCGCCCGGGCCGCCTTGCCGCCCTGGCGGCCGGAGGCGCCGTATTGATCCTCGCTGCGTCTGCGCAGAGCGAACCGCCGGCCAAGCCGCCGCCCGCCGCTCCGCCCGACCACTGTCCGATCTCGGGAACCATTCCCGACGCCCAGGCAGCGATCGTGGATTGCACTCGGCTGATCGACGCGCGTCCCTCCGATCGGCGCGCCCTGGCTCGCGCCTATGTCGGCCGCAGCCGCGCGAACTCGTCCGACGACAAGGATCAAGCCGCGCTGAAAGACGCGGAGGACGCCGTCGCCGCCGATCCGACAGATCCCGTGGCCCTGGTTGCCCGCGGGAACGCCCGCTCCGCTTATGACCACAACGACGAGGCGCTGGAGGACTACCAGGCGGCCCTGAAGCTCGATCCCGTCAATGTGGATGCCTTGGTCGCTCGGGGCGTGTTCAGGAACTATCGCCAAAGGGATCGCGCTGGAGCGCGCTCCGACTTCGACGCCGCCATCCGCGCAGACCCCGGCCGCAACGAGGGTTATTACAATCGCGCCCGGATGGAGCAGGAGGCAGGCGACTTCGCCGCTGCACTCAAAGATCTCGACGCCGCCATGCAGGGCAAAGGCCAAAGCCCCGTGGTGATCGAGCGCCAGCGGGCCTTGGTGTTTGAGGCCCAGGGCCGGCCGGACGAGGCGCTGAAGATCTACGATCGCATCATCTCCACCGCCCCGAAGCCGACCGTGACCCTCGCCTACCGCGCCGAATTGCTGCTGCGGAAGGGGGACAATCGCGGCGCCCTGCGCGACGCCGAGGCGGTGATCCGCATGAGGCCCGGATTGGCCTGGGGCTATGCCCTGAGCGGTCGCGCGCACAAAAGCCTGGGGGAAGCGGACCGGGCCCTGAATGACTTCGGCCAAGCCATTCGGCTCGATCCCAAGGACGTCGAAAGCCGGATTTCTCGCGGTGGTCTGGAATTGGACAATCGGCAGAACGAAGCGGCTCTTGAAGACTATGATGAGGTGGTCAAGCTCGATCCCGCGGGCGCCGCCGGCTATTTCGACCGCGGCCTGGTCTATGCGGCGATGGACAAGCACGATCTGGCGATCAAGGACTTCCACAAGGCCGCTGAACTGGATCCTCGTGACGCCGACGCGCCGTTCAAGGCAGGATACGAGTCAGGCAAGGCGAACCTGCAGACCGACCAGATGCGCTTTTATGACGAGGCTCTGAAACGCAAGCCCGACCACTACAACACCCTGCTGAATCGGGCGCAGGCTCTGGCCAGCAATAGTGACTGGGAGAGCGCATCCAAGGCTTATGAGGCCGCTCTCGCCCTCTATCCCAAATCGTCCGACTTGCACGCCCGACACGGCGAGTTATTCGCGGATACAGGCGACAAGATCCGGGCAGCCGCAGAATACGAAACGGCGCTGAGGCTTGACTCGAAAAACGTCGTCGCCCTGAACGACCGGGGCGACCTGGCTTCCGATGCCGGCGACTACGATGCGGCTCAACGCGACTACCGTCGCGCCCTGACCATCGATCCGCAGAACATCTACGCCATTTATCAGAGCGCGGAGGCCTATCGAACGAAGGGCGACCTGGATAGGGCCGCAGAGCGTTACGACGCGGGGCTCAAGTTGAGGCCTGATGATCCCAGCATGTTGATGGGGCGGGGCCTGGTTTATTGGAGGCAGAACCAGAACGATCTAGCCTTGGAGAAGTTCGACGCGCTCTTGGAAGTGCAGCCTGACAATGCCGCCGCGCTTTACGATCGTGCGCTGGTCTATGACGATCAGGCCCGCTACGACCGCGCGATCCGCGACCTGGACCGGGCGATCAAGATCGAACCGCAAGATGCATCCAATGTCGAGGAACGCGGGGAGGTCTTTGCCGACCTGGACGATTATCAGCGCGCGGTCCGGGACTTCGACCAGGCCTTGGCCATGCAACCCGACTATGTCCGCGCCCTTGAGCAGCGCGCCGCCGCCAAGACCAAGCTGGGCGACAAGGCCGGCGCGGACGCCGATAGAGCCGCGGCCGACCGCATGAAGGCCTCAGCAAAGAAGAACTGAGAGTCGGGAGTGAAATCTCATCGCCGCGGCGGCTGGAAGACGACGACATCCACCGCATTGTCGCCGACCGCCCGTTCGGCGAGGTGATCGCCATCATCTGCCGCGACCTGGGGCTGGAGCCCGATTGGGAGCGCGTGGCCCACAAGACGCATCGCCGCGGCTGGGCCAATTATGACGGCTGCGAATGCGGCGACACTATACCTTTTGCCGCCCCTTTCCCCCGCCCAAACCTTGACAAAACCCGAGTCATCGTTCACTCTTTGTTCCGAAATGACTCGCCCCGATCACGCCTTTTCCATCGACTACGCCGAGCCCGTTGAGGGCTGGGAGCGGGCGCTGCTCGACCATCAGATCGAGACGCTCAATCGCCTGGCCGCCATGGGCATGGCCATGGCCGGGGTCATCGAGCGTCAGGTGACGGGGGCCGAGCCGGGGCCGGACGCCGGGCCCGGGCTGCAGCACGCGGCCATGGACTTCGGCCGGGTGGCGCGCGCCGTGCGCCTGAGCTTCGCCCTGCAGTCGCGCCTGATCGCCGACTTCAAGCGCCCGCCCCCCGGGCCCCGCGCGTCCGCCGGGGCCGATGCGCCGCCGGACGACGACCTCTATCTCGACGAGGATTGGCCGCCGGGGTCCGCCCTGGACGGCCTTGGCGCTCTGCCGACGCCCGCCGGGCGCAAGCGCACGCGGCTCGGCAGGCTGATGCGCCATATCGCCGAGATGGCCACGCCGGAAGGCGAGCGGCGGGAAGCCGTGCTCGCCGAGGCGGCCGAGCGGCTGGAGCGCGACGACGTCTGGCGCCTGATCGCCACCCGCTCCCACGGCGAGGTCATCGCCATCATCTGCGGCGACCTGGGGCTTGAGCCAGACTGGGATCACGTGCCGCACAAGCCCCACCGCTGCGGCTGGGCCACCTACGAAGACATACGCGAGGCCCGCGATTTCGCCCGCCGCGCCCTCGCCCCCGAACCCACGGGCCAACCCGTCGAATCGTCAGCCGCGCAGGCGGGCCTGCCCTGCGAAGCGCAAAGCGCGAAACAGGGGCCGCCCTGAGCGACGGCTAGTCGCCTTGGCCAGACAGGCCGCCAGGTCGTCCAGCCTGCACAAGCGGACGGCGGCCGAGCGCGCCGCGGTCAATGATTTGAAGGCGTGGGGTCGCGAGACGTTCGGGCTGCGGCGAAGGCCGTCGGGCGGAACCTGTCTCCAGCGGCCGAATGCCCGGCCGCCGCGCCGGGGGGCGGCGCAGCGGCGCGGGGCAGGGCGTTACTGGTCGTTGCCGGCCAGGGCGCGGTTCGACGAGGTCAGGTCGCTGTCGTAGGCGGCGGTCAGCAGGGGCCGGCTGGCGGCCTTCACGGCGTCGGCGACGGCGCGCGACACGCACTCGGCGTCCGGCCGGCTGATGCTCGAGCTGATCGAGGGGATGGTGCAGACGTCGACGGCGGCGCGCTTGACCTGGCGGTAGAAGGCCTTGGCCTGACGCGGGTCGTTGAAATCGACCTTGGTCAGCGACATGTGCTGCACGCGAACCTGGTCGCCGTCGACCTGGCTTTTGAGCTGGTAGGCCATGGCCGGAGCGGCGAGCACGGCGCTCGCGGCGAGCGCCAGAAGCAGAGACTTGGACATGATGTCCTCCCTAGGAATTGCGAGCCTCGCTGTTCGAGGCCGTGTGTTGGAGACAGTACATAGTCCAGGTAAACCCAAATTCAACAGCAAAGTTTCCTTGCGGCTATTTATCGAAATTCATGAAAGATCGGAAACGTCTGAGTAATAACTGGATTTGATCTTCCATTTGACTTGGTTTTGAGCAGCGAGGTTGCGTAAATTTTGGGCGCGGCGGTGCGCAGCTCGCTGCCGGCGAGGCCAAAAGGGCCGATATATCAATGCGATGTTGGAATTTGAGCAGGCGTATTCGAGGGCCTGCCGCAGCGCTGGGCGCCGGCCTAGCCGGCGTCCTTTTCCAGCGCCCCGGCCTCGAGCATGTACTCGACGGTGGCGTCGCGCTTGTTCCTCAGATGCTGGAACAGGATGTCGCTGAGCTCCGAACCGTCGCGCCGGCGCAGGGCGTCGAGCATGGCCTCGTGCTCGCGCATGGCCTCGCCCCAGCGGTCGCGCTTGCGCGACAGGTTGGCCGAGAAGCGCAGGCGGCGGATGCGGTCGGACAGGCTGGCGTGAGCCGGCGTCAGGGCGCCGTTCTTGGCCGCCATCAGGATCATGCGGTGGATCTGCTGGTTGCACTCGAAGTAGTTGGGCATGTCCTGGCGCATGTAGTGCCCGTACATCTCGTGGTGCTTGTCCTCGATCGCGGCGATCTCCGCGTCGGTGACGTTTTCGCAGGCGAGGCGGCCGGCCAGGGCCTCGAGCCCGCCCATCATGTCGAACAGCTCCTTGATCTCCTTGACGCCCATCTGGCGCACGCGCGCCCCCCGGTTGGGCAACAGGTCGACCACCCCTTCGGAGGCCAGCACCTTAAGCGCCTCGCGCAGCGGCGTGCGCGACACGCCCCACATCTCGCACAGCTGGCGCTCCGGAACCCGGGCGCCGTCGCCGAGGCCCCCGTCGATGATGTAGTCTCTGAGGCGGAGCAGCACCTCGCTGTGCAGGGGCGTTCTGGCGGCGTCGGTCAATGCAGAAAACTCCAGCCCCTCGATGCTCGTCGTCCGGCGCCCGTTTCGCAGCGCCGGATTCGCCTTGCGTCTGCACACCACGTCTAATCGTTCGGCGCAAAAAGGTCGATGGTCGCGCAGAATTCCGGGGTCACTTGCTCAAAAAATGAATTCATTTATGAGGGTTGTTCAGGGCTAGTTTGAATTTTGGTCCAAGCGGGGTCGCGGGGAGGATTGAATGAACGAGCGTCGAGGGCGCCATTTCCTGCAGATTCCAGGGCCGAGCCCGGTGCCGGAGCGGGTCCGCCAGGCCATGGATCGCGACGTCATCGACCATCGCGGTCCCGAATTCGGGCGCCTGGGCCATGAGGTGCTGGAAGCCTGCCGCGCCGTGTTCCAGACCTCGGATCCCGTCATCATCTATCCCTCGTCCGGCACCGGCGCCTGGGAGGCGGCCATCGCCAATGTGCTGAAGCCTGGCGACACCGTCCTGACCTGCGACACCGGCTATTTCGCCGAGCTGTGGCGGCGCATGGCCATGCGCTGGCGGCTGAACGTGGAGACCCTGCCCGGCGACTGGCGCCGCGGCGTGGACGCCGGGGCCATCGAGGCCCGGCTGGCCGAGGACCGCGCCCACGCGATCAAGGCCGTGATGGTGGTGCACAACGAAACCTCGACCGGGGTCGCCAGCGACATCGCCGCCGTGCGCCGCGCCATCGACGCGGCCGGCCATCCCGCCCTGCTGATGGTCGATGTGGTGTCGTCCCTGGGATCGATCGACTTCCGGCACGAGGCCTGGGGCGTCGACGTGGCCGTGGCCGGCTCGCAGAAGGGCCTGATGCTGCCGCCGGGGCTCAGCTTCAACGCCGTGTCGCAGAAGGCGATCGCGGTCGCCCGCTCGGGCGGCATGCCGCGCTCCTACTGGGACTGGGGCGACATGCTCGAGTTCAACGCCAAGGGCTATTTCCCCTACACCCCCGCCACCACCCTGCTGTTCGGGCTGAAAGAGGCGATCGCCATGATCCTGGAGGAGGGGCTTGAAGCCTGTTTCGCCCGCCACCAGCATCTGGCCGCCGCCACCCGCGCCGCGGTGCGCGCCTGGGGCCTGGAGATCCTGTGCCTTGAGCCGGCGGAGTACTCGGCCGTCGTCACCGCGGTGGTCATGCCGCCGGACCACGACGCCGACGCTTTCCGCCGCCTGGCGCTCGAGCGCTACGACCTGTCCCTTGGCGCGGGGCTCGGCCGGCTGGCCGGCCGGGTGTTCCGCATCGGCCACCTGGGCGAATGCAACGCCCTGACCCTGGTCGGGGCCCTGGCCGGTGTCGAGATGGCCCTGGCGGCCGGCGGGACGCCGCACCGCTCCGGCGGGGTCGCGGCGGCCATGCAGTCGCTGGAGCCCAAGTCCGGATCCAAGACGCTGTCGGCCGTCGCCTAGCTAGTCACAGACCTTGTAGTCGCCCGCCTTGCACGCCTGGGCCATGGCCTTGGCCTGGTCGCGCTGGGCCGGGGTCATCTGCGCCGCCAGCGCCTTGCCGCTGTCGAGCGCCGCCTGAGCCTCGTCGCCCTTCAGCGTGGCCGAGGCGGCGCTGAACCAGACCAGGGCCGCCGGCAGGTTCTGGGGCGCGCCGTCGCCCTGGGCATAGAGCGCGGCGAGGTTGAACTGGGCGTGGCCATTGCCCTGCTGGGCCGCGACGCGGAACCAGCGCACCGCCTCGGCCGGATCCTGCTTCACCCCCTCGCCGCCGTAATACAGAGCGCCGAGGTTCAGGGCGGCGCTGTCGTGACCCTGGTCCGCAGCCTTGCGGTACCAGGCGGCGGCCTGAGCCAGATCCTTGGGGGCGCCTCGGCCGGCGGCGTAGAGGACGCCGAGATCATATTGCGCCTCGGCATGTCCGCG
>Ga0265327_10002318_pt1 | contig 20347 bp, 20 predicted proteins | sample 41621metaG_FD_202089 | JGI IMG/M metagenome (GOLD analysis project Ga0265327, IMG submission 202089) | Rhizosphere microbial communities from Carex aquatilis grown in University of Washington, Seatle, WA, United States - 4-16-21 metaG | ecosystem: Host-associated > Plants > Roots > Rhizosphere...
GCGAACAACTTCAGTGCTATTGCAATATTTGCAGGGGACAATTTGATAAGCCATTGTGGTTATACTGCGCAATGTGAGAGAATTTTATGCTTGGATTATACTCGATAAATCAATAAAACCCACCGCCCGGCGTTTCTCGATCAATACTGTTTAAGCCAGTCGCGCAGCCCTTCGCGCCGTCGCTCGGTCTGGCTGCCTAGGGCAAACACGACGATCAAGGTCGAAGCCAGCACCAGTAGGAACAGTTCGGCGCTAGGCGGACGCTGCCACAGCGCCGTGGCGCAGAGCGCCACCGGCAAATGGAACAGATAAAGGGAGAATGTGTAGCTTGCAACATAGCGAATCGGCTTGGCTAGCGGATTTAACAGCGCCGCGAAGCGGTTGCCAAGGCGGCGGAAAGCGATGAAATTGGCCGCGATGATCAAGGCCAGAAGGTAGTCGCCGGGGAAGCGCTTGGAGAAGTGCAGCAAGGTGTAGAGGCGTTCGCCTGTCCACTGGCGCAGTAGCTCTGAGAATATCCGGGCGACGTCCACATATTGATACCAGGCGATGCCAAGCAGCGAAGCGACGAGCAACGCCCAGGCCCAGCCTTCGCCACAGGCAGCCAGTATGCGGAAGCGGTAGATGAGCACGCCGAGCAGCCAAATGGGGAACATCAGCAGGATTTTTGGGCCTATCAGCAAACTTAGCAGCGCCAGCCAGACCAGCCGACGGTAGCCTGCGGTGAAGCAATACACGGCATACAGCGTGTAATACGCCATCTCGTAGCAGAGCGACCAGTAAGGCGAGTTTGAGAATGGCATGATTGACACCAGCCATAGCTCATTGACGAAGGCCAGGCTGGCGGCAATACGGACAGGCCAGTAATCATGCGTGGTCACGCCGTTTGCGTAAACCCCGGGGGAAACCGCCTCGCCCAGCATATCGAGCAGCGGCGTCAGCAACACGGCCGGCAACGCGACCGAATAAATGCGCGACAGCCGGCTCGCCCAGTAATCCCTTGGGGTGTTTTCTTTGGTGTCGGTGACAAAGGCGATGACATAGCCGGACAGCACAAAGAACACAACGACCGCGTTGTGGCCGAAGCTGCCCGGTATCGGGTAGATTCCCAGAATCATGTTGATATGGGCGAGCATCACGCAAACGGCCGCGGTAAAGCGCACCAAGTCGAGATACAACGAGAATGGCCGGTTCATCGCCGCAGGCTCTGTCATAATCAGCCCCGGTATTTGTATTTCAATTCAAACCGTTCCGAAGCAAGCGCGGTGGCATGGCTGGCGGCGATGGATAGATGCTCCAGCCAGCTTCGCACAGAGCCTGGATTCGGCACTTTGCGGGCGAAGAGAAACTGCGGCAGCAGGGTCAGCGCGTATAGTTTTTCTGGGATTTTGCGTTGCAGGATCATCAGGCCGCGAAAATTCCGCCACATCCAGCTTAATTGGCCGGGGTATTCCTCATAACGCGGAATGCCGAAATCCGGGTGGGCTAAGTTGAAGGCAATCGTGATACGGGGGCGGTTGCCCTGGTAAGCCGCGACCGAGTGCATCTGGCTGCCGGGGAAAAGAATCATGCGCCCGCAGGCCGGCGGCATGTGGATATCGCGCTGTTTTAGGTCTGGATTATGGGCAGTATGGACGGCCACATGAGTCCAGTCTTCAAATATCGTTTGCCCTTTGCAGGTGGGGTCGTCACCGATGTCACCGTTATCGACGCAATAAAAGCCGGCAAAGAAAGAATGCGGGCCCAAATGGTCGTGGGTGCGGTTAAAATGCCCTTTTTCGTTGACATTGGCCCAGGCATGGATTTCCCAGCCCTTACTGTAATCTTTGTCGGTATCTTGTAGATTAAACTGGCGTTTGACATACTCACCGGCCAGCGTCTGGATGCGATCCACCAGCGTGGCAATCGCCGGATCATCCCAAGTCTGTAAGTCAGTATCGGACTGCCAGCCGCCCCGGTTGGTTTTGACCACGCCGGTCGTCTTTTCCCGCTTTTCAAACACGAGTTCGCGCAGGCGCTGGTTCAGCGCTTCGCTATCGGGCCAAATATAAAACATGACAGGCGAGGGAAACAGCAATTTCATTTCGGCGTCTGCCAGATTGGCGGAGGCGGCTGGGCTAAAAGTATCAGTCATAAAAGGCTCACTTATAGGTTGAGTATTTAGAGGGGGTACGCCCAGACACCGGGCACAGGCGTAGTTTGGCAGGATTTTCCCACTTGCCCTGTGGGCATAGCATAGTCTGAAACCGTTGCCAGCCGCAATGTGTTTCCCAGCGGCGCATCAGTCCGTCGCTCTGCTGCCGTCGGCGGGCCTTAGGTCGCTGCGCGGCCTAGGCGATACCCTTTCACCAAGGCGTATATCGCCGGTATCACCAGCAGCGTCAAGATGGTCGAGGAGACCATCCCGCCGACCATCGGCGCGGCGATGCGGCGCATGACTTCCGAGCCGGTGCCGTGGCCCCACAGGATGGGCAGCAGGCCGGCCATGATCGCGGCCACGGTCATTATTTTCGGACGCAGGCGCTCCGCCGCCCCGGCCATCAAGGCGGCTTGTAGGTCGGTACGGGTGAACGGGCGCTGTTCGGCCTGGCATTGGCTCAACTGCGCCTGGTAGGCGTGATCCAGGTAAATCAGCATCACCACGCCGGTTTCCGCCGCCACGCCAGCCAAGGCGATGAAGCCGACGCCGACGGCGATGCTGAGGTTGTAATCCAGCCACCACAACAGCCAGATGCCGCCGACCAGCGCGAACGGCACGGACAGCATGACGATCAAGGTTTCAGCCAGTCGGCCAAAGTTCAGATACAGCAGCAGGAAAATCAACGCCAAAGTCAGCGGCACGACCAGCCGCAAGCGCTGGTTGGCCCGCTCCATATACTCGAATTGGCCGCTCCAGGTCATGTAATATCCCGTCGGAAGCTGCACGGCTTGTTCGACCGCCAGCTTGGCGTCATGCACGAAACCGGCGATGTCGCGGCCGCGCATGTCCACGAACACATAGACCGACAGCATGGCGTTTTCGGTGCGGATGCCGGGCGGGCCTTTGGACAGGCCGACGCGGGCCAGTTGCCCTAGCGGAACCATCGCCCCGGCCGGCGTGGCGACCAGCACATGGGCGGCGATGGCTTGCGGGCTGTCGCGCAGTTCGCGGGGATAGCGCACGATGACGCCGAAGCGCTCGCGCCCCTGAACCAGGGTGGTGATGGTTTCCCCGCCCACGCCGGTGGCGACCAGCTCCAAAATGTCGCCGACCCGCAGGCCGTGGCGGGCCAGGGCCTCGTAGTCCGGGGCTATGTCCAAGTAAAAGCCGCCGGTGATGCGCTCGGCATAGGCGCTAGTCGTGCCGGGCACAGTTTTGACCGCCTGCTCGATTTGCTGGGCCAGCCGTTCCATGCGATCCACTTCCTTGCCGAACAGCTTGATGCCAATCGGCGTGCGGATGCCGGTCGCCAGCATGTCGATGCGGTTTTTAATCGGCATCGTCCAAGCGTTGCTGACGCCGGGGATTTGCAGCGCTTGATCCATCTCGGCGATGAGCTTGTCCACCGTCATGCCTTCCCGCCATTGCGCCTCCGGTTTCAAATTGACCAGGGTCTCGGCCATTTCCAGCGGCGCGGAGTCGGTCGCGGTCAAGGCCCGGCCGGCTTTGCCGAACACCGATTCGACTTCGGGAAAGGTTTTGATGATGCGGTCTTGAGTTTGCAGCAACTCGGCGGCCTTGGCCACGGACAGGCCCGGCAAAGTCTGCGGCATGAACAGCAAGCTGCCTTCATTCAGCGTCGGCATGAATTCGCCGCCGAGCTGTAAAGCGGGATAGGCCGACGCCGCCAGCGCCAGCGCCGCCAGCGCCAGCGTGGTTTTTTTCCAGCGCATGACCCAGCCGATCAGCGGACGGTACAGCCATAGCAGCACTCGATTGATGGGGTTGCGCTGTTCCGGCAAGATTTTCCCGCGCACGAATAGCAGCATCAGCACCGGCACCAGCGTCACCGACAGCGCCGCCGCGCCGGCCATGGCGAAGGTTTTGGTGAAGGCCAGCGGCTGGAACAAGCGGCCTTCCTGCGCCTCCAGCGTGAACACCGGCAGGAAGGACACGGTGATGATGAGCAGGCTGAAAAACAGCGGCGGGCCGACTTCTTTGCATGCGGCCAGGATAATCTCGAAGCGAGCCCTCTCCCCCGGCCCTTTTCCTTGAGGGAGAGGGTGGCAAAGGCCCCTCTCCCCGAGGGAGATGGGTTGGGGAGAGGGTGCCCGCTCCAGATGCTTATGCGCGTTCTCGATCATGACAATCGCGGCGTCCACCATCGCGCCCATGGCGATGGCGATGCCGCCTAGGCTCATGATGTTGGAGTTCATGCCGAGCATATGCATGATAATGAAGGCGATCAACACGCCGACCGGCAGCATCAAGATCGCCACCAGGGCGCTGCGCACATGCAGCAGGAACACCGCGCACACCGCCGCGACGACGATGCTTTCTTCGACCAGCGTGCGGCGTAGATTGTCGATGGCGCGGTGGATCAACTCGGAGCGGTCGTAAACGGCCTGTACGCTGACGCCGGGCGGCAGGCCGATGGTGATTTCCTTGAGCCGGGCTTTCAGGTTGCCGATCACGTCCAGCGCGTTTTGCCCGTAGCGGGCGATGGCGATGCCGGACACCGCCTCGCCCTCGCCGTTCAGCTCGGTGACGCCGCGCCGCTCGTCGGGCACCAGTTCCACGCGGGCGACATCGCGCACCAGCACCGGCGTGCCTTGCTCGGCTTTCAGCACCAGCCGTTCCAGGTCGGCCTGGCCGCGCAGATAGCCGCGTCCGCGCACCATGTATTCGGTCTCCGCCAGTTCGACCACCCGTCCGCCGACATCGCGGTTGCCGCCGCGGATCGCCTCGGTGACGGTTTTCAGCGCAATGCCATAGGCTTGCAGCTTGTGCGGATCGACCGTCACCTGGTATTGCTGCACGAAGCCGCCGATGCTGGCGATTTCAGCGACGCCTTGGGCTTTGGTCAATTGATAGCGCACGAACCAGTCTTGCAGCGTGCGCAATTCGGCCAGCGAATAATCCATGCCCAGCAACACGTATTGATACACCCAGCCCACGCCGGTGGCGTCCGGCCCTAGCTGCGGCACCACCCCGGCCGGCAGGCGGCCCGAGAGCGTTGTCAAATATTCCAGCACCCGCGAGCGTGCCCAGTAAATGTCGGTGCCGTCCTCGAAGATCACATAGACGAACGACGCGCCAAAAAACGAGAAGCCGCGCACGGCTTTGGATTTCGGCACGCTCAACATGGCCGTCGCCAGCGGGTAAGTCACCTGGTCTTCGACGACTTGCGGGGCTTGGCCGGGATATTCGGTGTAGACGATGACTTGCGCGTCGGACAAGTCGGGCAGCGCGTCCAACGGAATTTTGAATAAGGCGACAACGCCGCCGCCGATCAGAAAGGCGGTCGCCAGCAACACCAAAAACACATTGCGCAGCGACCAATGGATGATGCGTTCCAACATGGCTACGGCCCTGCCTTCGGTGCCGCTTCCATGCCTTGCAAAGCCGCTTTCAGATTGCTTTCCGCGTCGATCAGGAAATTCGCGCTAGTGACGACGGATTCGCTGGCGCGTAGACCGTCCAGCACTTCGACCCAGCCATCGGCCTTGCGGCCTAGCTTCACCGGGCGCGGCTCGAACAAGCCTTCCTCCAAGCGCACCAGCACCAGTTGCCGCGTGCCGCTGTCGAGGATGGCCGAGTCGGGCACCGCCAATGTGGGCCGGTTGCCGTTGGCCGAGGCCAGCGCCACGCTGCCGTACAGGCCGGGCTTCAGCAGCCCGTCGGCGTTGGGCAGTTCGACGCGGACTTTGACGGTGCGCGTTTCGCTGGCGAAGGTCGGATAGATAAAGCTGACCTGGCCTTTAAACGTCTTTTCCGGGTAGGCGTTGAATTGCGCGGACACCGCCTGGCCGGCGCGTATCCAGCCCAAGTCTTGCTCGAACACATCGACTAGCAACCAAACCGTGGACAAATCGGCGATGCGAAACAGCAACTCGCCCGGCATGAAGCGCATGCCTTCCACGGCGGGCTTGTCCAGCACGACGCCCGCGACCGGCGACAACAAGGGCAGGGTGTCGACAGTCGCGCCTTGGCTTTGCAGCCGGGCCAATTGCGCCGGGGCGATGTCCCAATGGCGCAAGCGGCGCAAGGCGTTTTCGGCCAGTTGCCCCGCCGTGGCGCGGGCTTGCGCGCTGGCTTGCCGCAGGCTTTCCATGCCTTGCCGGGCGATCAAATACTCCTGCTGGGCACTGAGCAGATCCGGGCTGTAGATGTCCAGCAAGGGCTGGCCGCGCTTGACGGCCAAGCCGGTGGCATTGACCTGCAAATGTTGGATCCAGCCCTCGAATTTCGCCGTCACGGCATGGACGCGGCGCTCGTCAACCTGGATGCTGCCCAGCGCGCGAACGGCGCGGATCAATTTGCGCACCTCGGCCTTGGCCGTTTTCACGCCCAGTTTCTGGATTTTCTCCGGGCTGATGCGCAATTGCCGGGCTGCCGCCGCCTCGCTTTCATACACCGGGAGGTAGTCCATGCCCATCTCGTCTTTTTTCGGCGTCGGCGAAGTGTCCGCCGCGCCCATCGGATGGCGATAGTAAAGGATGCGGCCTGGTTTGCCGGTCTCCGCCTTCGCTTGCAGGTCTTCGGCGTAGACCGGCATATAATCCATGCCCATCTCGTCCTTGGCCGGTGTCGGCGAAGTGGCTTTGGGGTTCATCGGGTGGCGGTAATACAGCGGCTTGCGCTCGGGCGCGGCGGCGTGTTGCGGCGGCGGCGCTGGTTGGCGCGCCAGCCAATAACCCAAGCCCAGCCCCAACGCCAACGCGGCGGCTACGCTGAGTGCGAGAAGCTTATTCATGGCCCAGATCCTCGCCGACGATGGCGGACAACTCGGCCAGCACTTGCTGGGCGCGGGTTAGCGCCTGCCAATATTGGGTTTGGTATTGGAACAAAGTCAGCTCGGCGCGCAGCAGATCGGAAAAGCCCGATTTGCTGACTTGATAGCCGGCCAGCAGCGACTCGACGGTCTGCCGGGCTTGCGGGATGATCTCGTGCTCGAACAGCGCCATCCGCTCTCGGGCATGGTGGTATTCGGCGGTTTTCGTGCTGATCGCCGCGTGGATTTTATTGTGCTCGTCTTGCAGCGAATATTGCTCCTGCAATAGTTCCACGCGGCGCTGGTCCACCGCCTTGGCCTGTTTTTGCGCGGCGTAAATCGGCAGGCTTAGGCCGAAGCGGATGCTGAGGAAATCGCTGCGGGTCTCGCCATTGGGCGTGTCTTGGCGCACCGCGTAGCCGGCGCCGACCGTGAAGTCGGGGTAGTAATCTTTTTGCGCCAGCTCCACCTTGGTTTGCGCCGCCGCCAGCATCTTGCCGTGCTGGGCAAACACAGGATTGGCGCGCAGAGATTTTTCCTGTAGGCCCGCGTCGGCCAGGCCGGGCAGCTTGAATTCAGCCTCGGCGGGCAGACGCACCGGGTTGGCCGATGGGTGGGCCAGCAAGGCGTTGAGCTGGGCGCTCTCGCCATGGCGCATGCCGGTCAGCTCCAGCGTTTCGTCTTTGAGTCTCGACCATTCGAGCTGCGCCATCAGCACGTCTTGTTGCGTCCCTTGGCCGACTTGGTATTTCGTCTGGGCGATATCGACGAGTTGCCGGAAGAATTGCCCGGCCTCGGCGGCGATGCTCAAGGCGCGGTCGTAATAGAACAGCCGCCACCAGGCTTGCTTCACATCCCGCGCCAGGCGCGCCCGTGCCACCTCGACGGAGTCCGCCGCGGCCAAAGCTTCTTGCTCCGCCGCTTTTTCCTGCAAAGCCAGCTTGCCGGGAAACGGAATCATCTGGCTGACGCCGATTTCCAGCATCGTCATATCCTCTTGGTGCAGGTTGAAACTGCGCGTCGGCACATTGAGCAGGTCGATATTCAGGCTGGGGTCGGGCAGGGCGCCTTTTTGCGAAGGAATCGCCGCCATCGCCTCGGCGCGGGCTTTCGCCTCGGCAATGCCGGGATTGCCCGCCAAGGCCTGCTCGACCGCCTGCGCCAGGCTTAACGGCGGTTCTTCGGCGGCAGCGGGCAGCAGCGGCAAGGCGAATAGCCAGGAGGCGACAAACCACCTCGACCGGTGGCGGGCTTGTTTTTGCGGAGTCAACTGGGACATAGGGCTTTTCCTCGCAATCGCGACGGTTCCGCTGAAGAGGCGGAATCCAATAAACGCGCCGGCTAGGCGCGGCTTTGGCGGGGAGCGGCGGTTAGTTCAGCAGGACGCAGAAGCGGTAGATCAGCGGAATCCGCCGGCCTCGGGGCGGGTCGGCTGCGCCGCCGGGATGGCGGCCAAGGCGTGCTGCCATAGGCACAGGCTGAATAAACCGAGGAAGTTCAGGCAAACCCAAAACGGCATGCTCAGGCCTAAAAAAGTCCAAACCACTTGGGTGCAGTCGCCGGTGCCGGTTAAAAACATCCGCACGCTGTCGGCCAGGCTGAAGTGCGCCAGAATATACGAAGCGCCCGGCCCGCAGCTTGCGAATTCGTCATGCGGCAGAATCTGGATCAGAAAATGATAGGCGGCGACGCCGGCGCCGGTCAGGCAGAGCAGGGCGGCCAAGCCGATGTAGGCGCGTAAGCCGCTTTGTCCGGGATTGTGCAGCGCGCCGGCCAGGAACACCGAGGCCAGCGTGAACACAATCATGCGCTGGGTGATGCACAGCGGGCAGGGCTCCAGCTTGAGCACGAATTGAAAGTAAACCGCCGACAGCTCCATCGCCAAGCAAGCGAGGAAACCCGCCAACAGCCAAGCCCGCGCCTTCACCGCGCAGGCTTTTTGGTAGAGTGTGGATGATGCGATCATGGGGCATGCCTATGCGGACGAAACGCGGCCAGGCGCCCGGCGCTGGAAGCGGCCAAGCTGTCGCGTGTTGCGATGGATTGTAGCAGATCGAGCCGGGGCCGACCCGTCGTGGCGGGACGCAAAGGCGCGCCGGCCCGGCTAGGACAGCGCCTTGTCGTTGGTCTCGCCTAGCAGCCCGCCGGCGTCGCGGTCGTCCAATTCCAGCTTGGGCGTCGTCGTCTTGACGCGCTTTTCCACTTCTTTGATATGCTCGGCGGGGGGGATTTGTTCCGGCAGGTCGCCGCCGATGCGCTTGATCGCCTCGCGCACCTCCTGGCCGACTTGCTCGTGGGTGCGGATGGCCTGGTTTTGATCGTGGATGTGGTCGCGCAGCAGTTTGTCGCGGGTCTGCGTCATGCGGAACTGGTTGGCCGCCAACTCCGTCGCGTTCATGCGATCCATCAAATTGTCTTTTTCCGGGATGCCCTTCCTGGCCTTGATGGCGTCGCGGCCCAGCCCGCCATACAGGCCTTTGTAGCCGGCGTCGTGGAAAATGCCAAACATCCGGCTTTGCACGCCGGCGTCTGCCGCCGCCCCGGACAGCGCGTGGAATTCCTCGGCGGTTTGCTTGCGCAATTCCAGGCGGTCGAGGTCGGCGGCCAACTGGTCGGACAATTCCTGGCGGCGGGTTTGGATGGCGAAGTATTTTTGCGCCTGGGCGATTTCCGGTTTGCGCGAGTCGCCGTTTTGGGCGATCAGGTAGCAGGCAAAGCGGGAGAAATGGTAATCCGCCACGTCGCGGGTTCCGCCTTTGCCGAGTTCGACCTTTTTGTCGGCCTTGGCAAAATGGTAGCTGGGGTTGTTGCCCGACTGTTCGCAGGAGTTAATGGCCCGTTCGATGGACTGCTCGAAGCGCCGCCACTGGTGGTAGCCTAGCAGCGGCTGTAGGTCGCGGGCGCTCCAGTATTCCGCGCCATATTGGTTGATTTGCTTTAGCCCTTCAAATGAAGCGCCGCTCATGGTGGACGGTTGCTGCTCGCTCAATGTCGTCTCTCGCCGGGATTGTTTTGGGTCGCCACAATGCGGCCTTTTCCCATTATATCCGAGAGACCGGCGGCGCGGGCGCTCGACGCCAAAAGGTTTTGCGCGGCGTGCCGGAAAACGTTTAAAGCAGGGCTTTACGACGGTTGCCAAGGCAGTTCTGGAAAGTATTCCGCCTGTATGCGCCGGCAGTATTCGACGAGATTGGATTTGCCCAGGGCATGGTCTTTCAGCGGGGATTCGACGGGGCAGCCTACAATATTGACCAGAATGCCGTAGGCGGAGGCGTCCAGGCTGCTCGGCTGGCCGCCTAGAAAATAAGGCCGGTCGCCGAGAAAGCCGGCGAGCGCGTCGAGGTCTTCCCGGCCTAGCGCGAAGGCTTCCTCAGCGCTGAGGCGGCCTAGGCCATGGCCTAGGATTTGCCCTTTGATGCGGCGGTGGTAGACCAGCGCGCCCACGTCGCGGACGACTGGCGGCAGCACATGGAAGATGGCTTGCTTGGTGGCCTGCCAATTGGCTTCCGTGTAATCCCAGCGGCTTACCATGCTGGCCCAATACAGGTGTTCTTCCAACAGCCGCTGGAAGGCCGTGGCGTCGCCTTTCGCCTGCGCGGTGAGCGGGGCGTCGAGCGGGTCGCCGTAAGTGGCTTTCAGATAGCGCACGATCAGCCGGGTGTCGGAGATTGTTTGGCCTTGGTCCACGATGAACGGCAACTTCCCCCTCGGCCCTTTGAACGGCAGGGTGTCGACGGTTTGGTAGGGGATCTTGGCCATGCGCAGATAGGTTTCGATTTTGACGCAGAAATGGCTTTGGTTCGGAATGCCCCAGGAGCGGGCGAATTGGTGCAGGGCGATCATCGTGTGCCTCCAGGGCGCGGTTGTGTTATAGTCGCTTTCGGTTTGCAAGTGACTACCTTAGGCCAGTCGCTTGCGTTTTGCAAGTGAATATTTTGAACAGAGGCGCGCCTGCCCATGAGCCAACCTGACGCCTGCGATTTTGAACGCTCCCCTTGCCCGGTGGCTAATGTGTTGGATTTGTTCGGCGACAAATGGTCGTTGCTGGTGGTGCGCGACCTGGTTCTCGGCAAGATCCGCTATGGCGAGTTCGCCCAGTCCATGGAGAAGATTCCCTCCAATATCCTGGCCGACCGCTTGAAGCGGCTGGAAGCGGCGGGCGTGGTGGCGAAGACGGTGTATTGTGCCAAGCCGTTACGCCACCAGTACGAACTGACCGAGAAGGGGAGGGATTTGGTGCCCGTGCTGGAGGCCATGGTCGATTGGGCCGCCAAGCATGTGCCGGGGGTCAGGGTTTTTCCGCGCTACCGCGAGCCGGCGCGGCGCTAGTGCGGCCGGCTATTCCAGTCGGCGATGAATTCATCGAAGCGGGCCGGCGGCAAAGCCTCGGCATACAGGAAGCCTTGCGCGTAATCGCAGCCGGATTCGGCGAGGATGTCCCGCTGCGAGGCGGTCTCCACGCCTTCCGCGATCACTTTCAGCCCGAGCTTGTGCGCCATCACGATGATGGCTTCGGAGAGGGCGAGGTCGCTGGCGTCGGAGGTCAGGTCGCGGACGAAGGCGCGGTCGATTTTAAGATAGTCAATGTCGAATTTTTTCAAATAAGACAGCGAGGAATAGCCGGTGCCGAAATCGTCGATGGACACCTGGATGCCGGCCGCGCGGAATTGGCGTAGCTTGCCGATCAATTCGGGGCGGTCGTCGAGCAGCACGTTTTCGGTGATTTCGATGGCGACGCATTCCCCCGGCACGCCGATGTCGGCGAGGTAGCCCACCCAGGTCTCGTGGCTGTGCCCGGTCAAGAACTGGCGGGCCGACTTGTTCACGCTGATTTGGACGCAGGCGCCGCAGCGTTCGCGGCTGCGCCCGGCTTGGTTGGCGGCCTGTTTGAACACCCAGTCGCCGATTTCGCTGATTAAGCCGATGTCTTCTGCCACGGCGATGAACACGGCGGGGGAAATCAAGCCGCGCGTCGGGTGCTGCCAGCGCAGCAGCGCCTCGGCCTTGACGACGCGCCCGTCGCGCAGATCGACGATAGGTTGGTAATACACCACTAACTGGCCGGTGGCCAGCGCCCCGCGCAAATCGCGGATGATCGCCAGGCGCGCTTGCGCGGCTTCGTGCAGCGCCTGGGTGAAATAAGAAAAGCCGTTGCGGCCTAGGCTTTTGGTTTCAAACAGCGCCTGGTCGGCATTTTTCAGCAGGGTCTTCAGTTCGACGCCGTCGTCGGGGCAGCGGGTGATGCCGATGCTGGTGGACACGAAAACCTGCTCGTGGCCAAGCTGGAAAGGCAGGCTCAAGGCGTCCACGATGGCCTGCGCTACCTGTTCGGCCCGCTCGGGGCGCTCCAGCTTGGGCAGCACCACGGTGAACTCGTCGCCGCCCAGCCGCGCCACCGTGTCGCCTTCGCCGACGCAGGTGCTGAGGCGGCGGGCTACGTTGACCAGCAGCAGGTCGCCTATGTCATGGCCGAAGGTGTCGTTCACTTCTTTGAAGCGGTCGAGGTCGAGCAACAGCAGGGCCAGGCCGAGCCCGGCCTGCTGCGTGTGCTTGATGTCGTCGCGCAGGCGGCTTAAGAACAGGCGGCGGTTGGGCAAGTCGGTCAAGGCGTCGTAATGGGCCTGCCGCCAGATCAGCTCTTTGGACTGTTGCTTTTGGGTCATGTCGTTGAAGGCGGCCAGCAGATACTCGCCGGGCGGGGTGGACGCCACCTCGACGATGCGCTCCGAGCCGTCTTGGCAGCGGATCTTGGTTTCGCAAGAGGGCGTGGGCAACTCCTGCGGCCTGCCGGCTTGCGGCGGCGCGAACCAGGTGGCGGCGGCATTCTGGCGGCAGGCCGTGCCGGGATAAGCCTTGGCGGCCCAGGCTTTGAGGGAGGGCAAGTCTTCCAGCGCGTAGCCGAACAAATCGACAAACGCGCGGTTGACAAAGACAATCCGCTGCGTCGCGGTTTCCGCGATGGCTAAGGGCACCGGCGAAAAATCGAGGTATTCGCGCAGGCGCTGTTCGCTGTCGCGCAGCCGCCGGCGCTCGTGTTCGAGGATGGCGGCGGCGGCCCGGCTTTCGTTCAGCACGGTAGCCAAGGTCATGCCGGTGAAGTTGACAATGGTGTGGTACAGCCAGAAATTGAACAAGCCGGTCTGCGCCATGTCCCCGCCGAAATAGCCCGTGCCCCGCGCCACGCCCCACAGCGACAGGGCTTGGATGAGCAGCAGCAGGGCGGACACGCCACCGATGCCGAAGCGCAGCGCCGCCCACAGCACCAGCGGAAACGCCCAATAGGCCTTGGCGGCGGGGCCGACAGCCGTGTGCCAGGCGTCGTGGAAAGCCGCCGCGCAAAACAGCGCGGCGAGCAGCAGCAGCAACGCGGCCTCGTAAGTGCGGCGCGGCAGGCGCTTTTCGACGGGCGCCCACCAAGCCAACAAGGGAACGGCCAGCGCAGCGCCCAGCATATTGCCCATCCACCAGCGGAAAAACGAGGCGGGCAGCTCGTCCAGCGTGACGAACCCGGCCAAGACCGTCACCGAGGAGCCCAGCGTCGCGCTGACCCCGGTGCCTGCGACGCCGGCCAGGGTCAACAGCAGCAAGTAATCTTTCAGCGTGGGGAGGGTCTTGTTGAAGCCGCAGCGGGACAGCAGCCAGCAGCCGACGATGGGCTCCAAGGTGTTGCCCAGGGCGGCCAAGCCCACGCCCCACAGCGGAAAGCCCACCATGAACTCGGCGGCGAAAGCGCCGACCAACACGCCCGGCCAGCAGCGCAGCCCGCCGGTCAACAAGGCGGCCAGCGCCAGGCCCGAAGACGGCCAGATAATGGCCACGCTGTCGATGGCCGCATAGGCCACGGCGGCTTTGGCCAAGGCCAGGTAAACCAAGGCGATCCCGGCCATGCCGGCCAGATCGGCGAGGCGGTAAGACGAGAATTTCAAATATCCTCCTGGGGATTTGCAGTGTTGCACCGTTCTGGTTGGCAAAAGGCAGTTTCCGCCGTCAGTCCCGTTAGCGTCCCACGCTTTATGGGCGGCGCTGGTCGGCGTTACAATGGTGTTCTTTTTTGATAAACCAAGCGACGGATAAAAAAACCATGGCTCTCAGTTCCAAGGCTCTGCAACAGAAACGTGCGAAGAAGGCGGCAAAGCGCAAGGATGTCCGCAAATCTGCCCCTTCGGCGCATAGCGGCAAGGCGGCCGAGTGGCTGGCGGCGGCCAACGCGCCCATTGCCGACGTGTACATACCGGAAGGCTTGTTTGACGAAGGACTGGGTTCGGTCTGGTTCAGCCGCCGCCTGGAGGACGGGCGCTATGCCTTGAGCGTGTTCCTGGTGGACGCCTTCTGCCTGGGCGTGAAAAGCACCATGTACGCCATTCTGGAGCCTGAAAAATACCGCGTACACCTGGAAAACTTCCTGCATATTTCCGAGGAGGCCTTTGTCCCCTGCGAGCCGGCCTATCTGCGCAAGCTGGTGGAGACGGCGGTGGCCTACGCCCGTGGCTTAGGCTTAGATCCTCATGTCGATTATAAATTCGCCAAGCTCATTTTCGGCGATGTGAACGCTGCCGACAGCGACGCTCATTTCAGTTTTGGCCGCGACGGCAACCCCTATTATGTGGCCGGCCCCGGTGACAGCCCGGCGGAGCAGCGCCGCGTTATCAAGCAGTTGGAAAAGCTGCATAAAGACCCTTATGCCTTGTTGGCGCGCGGCTTCAACGATTAAGCCTAAGTATAGCCTCAAGCCTCCGGCCACGATCCATCCTTACTTTAGAGAAAACCTGCAACCCGTGACGACCCTCTCATTTTCCACCTTGCCGCTTGCCCCCGCCATGTTGGCCAACCTCTCATCGCTAGGCTACACGGCGATGACCCCCATTCAGGCGGAAAGCCTGCCGCATATCCTCGACCAGCGCGACATGATCGCACAGGCGAAGACCGGCAGCGGCAAGACCGCCGCGTTTGGCATCGGCCTGCTGGCTAAGTTGGAGCCGCAGGCGGCCGGCGTGCAGGCTTTGGTGCTGTGTCCCACGCGGGAGCTGGCCGACCAGGTCGGCAAAGAGATCCGCCGGCTGGCGCGGCACCTGCCCAACATCAAGCTGCTAAACCTGTGCGGGGGCACCGCCTTTGGCCCGCAACTGGAGTCCTTGGAGCATGGCGCGCATATTGTGGTGGGAACGCCGGGTCGCGTGTTGAAGCACCTGAACAAGGCCAGCTTGCGGTTGGATTCCTTGCGCACGCTGGTGCTGGACGAGGCTGACCGCATGTTGGACATGGGCTTCCACGATCCGATCATGGCGATTGTCGCCACCACCCCGGCCAGTCGGCAGACCTTGTTGTTTTCCGCCACCTATCCCGGCGGCATTCGTAGAATGAGCGATTCCATCCAGCGCTCGCCGCACAGTGTCACCTTGGAGTCCATCCACGAAGGCGCCGATATCGAACAGTGGTTTTACGAGATCGAAAAAGACGCCCGCAACAAAACCCTGGCCGCCTTGTTGGCGCATTACCAGCCTGAATCCAGTGTGGTGTTCTGCAACACCAAGCTGCAATGCCAGGCCGTGGCGGATGACTTGCAGGATCAAGGCTTCCACGCCCTGGCCCTGCATGGCGACCTGGAGCAGAAAGACCGCGACCAGACCTTGGTGCGCTTTGCCAATAAAAGTTGCTCCATTCTAGTGGCCACCGATGTCGCGGCGCGTGGCCTGGACATCAAAGACTTGGCAGCAGTCATCAACTACGAGCTGGCTTATGACCCGGAAGTCCATGTCCACCGCATCGGCCGCACCGGCCGCGCCGGCAAGCGCGGCTTGGCGTTGAGCTTGTACACGCCGGCGGAAGCCCACAAAGTGATTGCCATCGAAGCCTTTCAAAACGGCCCGGTGGGCTCGGCGGCGGTGGCTTCGCTGCAAGCCCGCGCCGACTTTGAATTGCGCCCGCCGATGGTCACTTTGCAGATTGAAGGGGGCCGCAAAGACAAAGTCCGCCCCGGCGACATCCTCGGCGCGCTGACCGGCGAAGCCGGCATTCCGGGGCCGCAAGTCGGCAAAATCGACATTTTTGATTTCAGCTCCTATGTCGCGATTGACCGCTCCGTCGCCGACCGCGCTTTGAAACGCTTGTCTGCCGGCAAGATCAAGGGCCGCAATTTCAAGATCCGCCGTTTCCGCTGATGCCTTAGGTTTCCCGTTCGTGAGGGTTTTCCATGTCTGTGCCGGTCATCGCAGTCCTTTGCTGGCTTGCTTACGTCGCATTGCGAATAGCATCGAAGAAAATCCGCCGGGCGCGGGAGGCTTTCATCAACGGCTACGCTTTCCCGCCGGGCTTGCTGGACAAGCTGGCGCGGAAGCGCCCGGAACTGGACGCGCCGGCACGCCAGCGCGTGGAACAAGCCCTGCGCCAATATTTTTTGATTTATTTGCGCGGCGGATTCAAATTCGTCTCCATGCCTTCGCAAGTGGTCGACGACCTCTGGCATGAGTTCATCCTCTACACTCGCAATTACCAGCAATTCTGCCGCAAGGCGTTTGGCCGGTTCTTCCACCATACCCCCGCCGTCGTGCTCGACCGCCAACAGCGCGGCAGCAACGCCGGGCTGCGCCGGGTCTGGTGGCTGGCCTGCCAGGAAGAAGGCATCGACCCGCGCAAGCCGGATCGGCTGCCATTGCTGTTCGCGCTGGACGGCGAGTTTAACCTCGCCGACGGCTTCTTCTATGCGGCGGACTGCAAAGCGCTGCGCCCGGGCGGCAGCAGCGGGGGGTATTGCGGCGGCGACTTTGCCGATAATAGCTTTGACGGCGGCACCGATGGCTTTGGTGACAGCGCGGATGGCGGCAGTTCGGACAGCGGCGGCGATGGCGGTGACAGTGGCGGGGGATGTGGCGGCGGCGGCGATTGATCCGGGCCGCAAGCAAAGTTCCTGCCCGGCTGGTTTTTTTGCTATAGTCGGAGCCGTCGCAATAATCCCAAAAACAAAGAGGCAATCCATGGAATCACAAGTAGTCAAAGGTCTCATCGCAGTCCTGGGCGTCATGATCGTCGGTTTCGTCATCATCGGCACCACCAAGGAAACTGACCAGGAAAAGAAATCGGGGGCTTTCCTGATGACGTCCAGCCTGATGAGCAGCCTGGCTTTGGACAAATGCACGGCGGCCGTCAAGCAGGAAACCGGCGTCACGCCTTACACCCCCAGCGAATCGGAAAGCGACCACCGGCTGTTCGTCAAGCTAATCTGGAACAATCTTGGCACGGTCAAGCATGCCGAATGCCGTTACGTGATGGATCAGGGCATCACCTTGCTGCAAATTGACGACCGTACCGTAATCCAGAAAGAAGCGGTGCAGACCTCGACCGGCGCGGCGCCGGCCGGCGGCCATCACCAATAAGCCTTTTGCATCCCGCTAAAAAACCCCGCCGGACGCAAGCCCGGCGGGGTTTTTGGGTCGTTGGCGAAGGTGGGCCACAGCCACCAACCCTCCTGAGCTTTTTCCTTGAGGCCACGCCTATGCGCACCGCCAAGCCAGAACTACTTTCCCATCTGAACCTTGAAACCGGCCGCTTGAGCTGGGCCGAGGCCGAGCGCCATTTCGCCCGAGGCGTCGTGCTGAAAGTCGCGGCGGAGTTGGATTTGCTCGAAGTCGCCGCCGCCATGGCCGAGGACGACAAGGCTGCTTTCGCGCTGTGGCTGGAAACCGGGCGGGTCGCCCGCGCCAGCACCGCCGACGCCATCCGCTGGCACGAGCACCAAGCCGAATTCTGGGCGGTGGTCGTCGCGCCTTGGGTGCTGGTGCAAGCGATTGGCTTGGCGCAGTGAGCGGGTGCGGCGCGGAAACGCCGTCGGCATCCCGCCTTATTTAATCTTGATCAGCACCTTGCCTTCGCTGTCGAAACGGCAGAAATCACCGGTGAAATAACGCACGCAATCCTGCGATTCCTCGATTTTCGCCTCCTCGCCGTTCAGCAATATCTTCAGCTCGCAATAATGGGCTTCGCCCTGCGCCTGCTTTTTCAGGTGCAGCTCGTTCTCGCTGACGACCTTAGCGTCGCCTGAGATTTCCGTGGAGCACGGCTTGTCAGTTTCTGTGCCAGTGGGTTCGAAATCCACATCCACCAGGACTTTCACGACGCCGTTGTGCTTGCTGATCTTCAAATGCTGGATATGGGTGCCGTCTTTGCGGATGTAATGATCAGCGCCGGCGAAAACGCTGGTGGAAAATAACAGCCCTAAGGCCAAAATCATCGTCTTTTTCATTGGGCGTCTACCTTGGTTTTAGTTGTTGCAGTGGGGTAATCAGTCTGGCTTGGCCGCAGCCGAACCAGGCGCTTGTTGGTGTAGCGTTCGTTGAGGCCATTATTCCCGTCGCTGGCAATATGGGCCACAAAAGGGCCAAGCCGTCGATGCGGACGGACAAGGCGGGCGTCGTGTTCATATTCACTAATCCACATGAGTCGGAATACTCGTCGCACGGCGCTAAGATCGGCCAGGCCAGGGCTTTCACTCAATCGCGCAGTAATTCGTTGATGCCGACCTTGCTGCGGGTGCGCTCGTCCACCTGCTTGATGATGACCGCGCAATACAGGCTGTGGCTGCCGTCTTTCGCGGGCAGGTTGCCGGACACCACCACCGAGCCGGCCGGGATGCGGCCATAGCTGGTTTCGCCGGTCAGGCGATTATAAATCTTTGTGCTTTGGCCGATATAGACGCCCATCGAAATCACCGAGCCTTCCTCGACCACCACGCCCTCGACCACTTCCGAACGCGCGCCGATGAAGCAGTTGTCCTCGATAATGGTCGGCCCGGCCTGCAAAGGCTCCAACACGCCGCCGATGCCGACGCCGCCGGACAGATGCACATTCTTGCCGATCTGGGCGCAGGAGCCCACCGTGGCCCAGGTGTCCACCATCGTGCCTGAGTCCACGAAAGCCCCGATGTTGACGAACGACGGCATCAGGATCACGCCGGGCGCGATAAACGCGCCTTTGCGCACGGCGGCCGGCGGCACGGCGCGGATGCCGGCCTTGCGGAAATCGTCCGGGGTATACGCGCCGAACTTCGGCTCGACCTTGTCGAAATAGCGCGTCTCGCCGCCGTCCATGACGCGGTTGTCGTTGATGCGGAACGACAGCAGCACCGCCTTCTTCAGCCACTGGTTGACGACCCACTGGCCGTCGATCTTCTCGGCCACGCGGCGCTGGCCGGAGTCCAGCAGATGCAAAGATTCGTTGATCGCCTCGCGGACTTCGGCGCTGACGGTGCCGGGGGAAAGCTCGGCGCGGTCTTCAAAGGCTTGGTTGATGGTGTTTTCTAAGGACATGGGTTTCTACTCGTTTTAACAAAATTGGTGGGGATTAGAGTTGGAAGAGGCGTTTGATCCAATCTATGAACGGATCGGCTGATGGGGCATTGTGATCCACATAGCCCATGCTAACAGCCACTCCGATGGGATGGCCTGGCTCCTTTTGCCATGCCAGCCAGGTGGAAAGTTGTGCTTTTGCTAAATCCTTTGCGGAGAACAACGGGCCGTTGGGTAGGGCTTCAATGGATTGCTCGACATGTTTCCAGAGAGGGTTTTCAAGCCCATCGGGAACCATCCAAGACACAAAATGTTCAAGAATTCCAGAAATCTGATTATCAGGCATCAACCAAACGCCTAGACGCTTTTCTCCAATGACAATACAACCTTCTGGATCGGGCTGCTGAGGAAGTTCATAGCCCAGATTGATATTGTGCAGCGCTTTTCTAATTTCTTGCCAGCGCTTATCCAGGTCTAGATCGGCATCAACGATAATGCCTAAAGCCTCCAGATCATCGCTGTCTTTGAGCTGGATTAAGCCGTCTATAACTTGGACGCAATCGCCGGATGCGCGAATATCAAAACCTTTTGGTATGACTTTGTTTTCTATTTTTTCATATAAGCCACGTTTAACAAACAAATGGCTAAAAAAATGGAAATCCGCGCCGCCCTCAACTAGCAGGCGACCAGGCAATGCTTCGCCAGATTTTTTTGCGGAGCGGGCCATCAACGAACCTCAATGCCTTGCCTAGTCACAATGTCCATTTCGCGTTTGTCATAGCCTACAGCCTTAATGGTTGTTCCATCCTTTTTTCTCTGCAAGCGAATCAGCATGGCGTCTTTGTCTTCTTCGTTTTCAGCGGCGGCTTCTTGGAAGGCTTCCACGCAATCCCAACTGTGAGTGGTGGCGAAGACCTGAGCATTTAATTTTTTTGCAAGCACAAAAATAAATTTCCATATTCTTGTCTGCGCCGAATGATGCAGTCCATTTTCAAATTCATCAATCAAAAGATACCCATCTTTTGCTTTAAGCATTGACAAAGCTATTCCAAGCAATCGCATTACTCCGTCCCCCATAGAACTCAGACGGACGGGCTTCTCCTGATTTTCAATTCGAGCAAAAGGAGAGCGTTTATCGGGTTTTTCTTGTTCCGC
>Ga0265327_10002319_pt1 | contig 20344 bp, 18 predicted proteins | sample 41621metaG_FD_202089 | JGI IMG/M metagenome (GOLD analysis project Ga0265327, IMG submission 202089) | Rhizosphere microbial communities from Carex aquatilis grown in University of Washington, Seatle, WA, United States - 4-16-21 metaG | ecosystem: Host-associated > Plants > Roots > Rhizosphere...
AACAGGTCGATGATAAAGTCTTCGGTGGTCATGGGAGGAGCCTCGGTGGAAAAAGCGTTTTTGGTCAAACACTTGACCACTTTAGCCCTTTCCCGTGACCACTGCCAAACAACTAGCACCAAAGGTTGGTATAGCCAAGGAACCATGTCGCAAGAACGGGCGGCGAAGTTGGCCGGGCTGAACCGGCGCGACTTCATCAGAACCCTAAGGTACTCCCCATTTACCCTTTATAGCCATAGATTCCGGCGTCCTTGCCGGAATAGCCAGGTTTCAAACCATATTGAAATAAATGGCCGCCAAGCCTTAATCTGCTTCTGAAAGCTGCAAAGCAGACCGGTTTTCGCCCTTACCGATAGTCATCAAATCCCAGATCAGCAAGACTAGCCCGGCGGTTGTCATCAAGCCGAACAACAGCCGCCAAACCATGGCTTGTTGGAACCAAGGATGGTTTTGCGCGGTGAAATAGCCGCTCCAAGTCGAACCTTCCACGGCCCGCTCGATAAACGACTGCTCATAACCAGCAATCAGCAAAGCTACGGTCATGCCCAGCACGCCGAGATTCAACAGAATCATCGCCCATTTCCATTTCCAGCCATTCCCCGGCAACTCGCCGCCCATCCAGACATCGCCGCGCCATTTCTGCACCGCCATATAAAAGAAGGCGATATTGATCGTCGCGTAAGCGCCGAAGAAAGCCAAATGCCCGTGCGAAGCTGACCATTGTGTGCCGTGCGTGTACAGGTTGATCTGCGGCAGCGTATGCATGAAACCCCAGACGCCCGCGCCTAAGAAATTGCCAAAGGTATGCGCGATAATCCAAGCCAAGGCAGGGTGGTTGCGGCTCTTGAATTGATGCACGCCAGCGTCATACACCGAATGAACGACCATCGCCACCAACGGAATCGGCTCCAGCGCGGAGAAAAACCCGCCAATGGAAAACCAATAATCCGGCGTGCCAATCCAGAAATAATGATGGCCCAGTCCCAGAATACCGGAGCCGAACATCAACGCCACTTCGATATACAGCCAAGTCTGCACGATTTTGCGGCGTGCGCCGATTAAATGCATCAGCGACCAGGCCATGATGCAGCCAACCAACACTTCCCAGGTCGCCTCCACCCACAAATGGATGACCCACCACCACCAATATTGGTCTACGGTGATATTGGTCATATAAAACATGCCAGCGGTGTATAAACCAGCCAGCGCGACCAAATCCAAGGTCAACACCCCGGAAATGCCCGACCAGCGGCCCTTCATAAACGTCGCGGCGACATTGTAGAAAAACACCAGCATCACGGCGACGATGCCAATATCGGCCCAGCGCGGGGCTTCGATATATTCGCGGCCTTCGTTGATGAGCCAAATCGTGCTGTCTTTGCCGGGGCCGGTTTGGATCAGCAAATACACCAACACGACAATCGTCACCGCGCCGGTCAGCACATAAAACGCGATCTCGCCGAGTTTCAGCCCGGCGATCTCGGTGCCGCTTTCTTCTTCCAAAAACCAATACACCGAGCCAATGAAACCATACAGCAGCCACACGATCATGGCGTTGATATGCACCATGCGGTTGACGCTAAAATCCAACCAGCCGAATAAAAATCCCGGCGCGATAAACTGGATCGCGGCGAGCAGGCCGAACAACAATTGCGCAAAAAACAGCACGGTGGCGACGGAGAAATACTTGACCGCGAGTTGCTGGCCGCCGTTCAAGTACGGACTATCGAGTTTGCCAAAAGTGGCGGTAATCTTGCCGGGCAGGGCGGCGACTATATTGCTCATGGCTGCACCTGTGCGTTCAGCGTTTTGAAATTATTCGGAAAACCATTGGTGTCGATGGCCGACATCCATTTCAAGAAAGCCACGACGCCGTGCGCCTCCTCGTCGGTAATACCCAAGTTGGGCATCTTCCGCCCCGAGCCGAAACTGCGGGCATTGCCCTCCGGATCTTTCAGAAAAGCCAGCATCAAGTTTTCGCGATTGGCCGCGTCGATCCAGCCCGGATCGAGCCAAGCCTTGGTCAAGTCGGGCGCGTAATAAGCGCCGTTGCCCAATAAGGTGTGGCAGTTCATGCAGTTTTTCGCCTGCGTGGTTTTCTTGCCCAGCGTGACCAGTTTTTCCGCTTGTTCCTCCGTCAGTTTCTGGCCGAACAAAGGCGCGTCCTTGCCGATGACCGGCTGGAAGCGCTTTTTCTGCTCGTCATAGTGGTAGTCGATTTCCTGGTTGATGACGCTGTAGGCGCGCACCCGCTCGCCGCCGACGGAGACTTTCGACAGCGTGTCGAAGGTCAAAAAGACCAGCAGGACGAAAGATCCCGCCGTCACCCAGATGGCGACTTTTTTCCACAGGGCCTCGGAGGCCCAGTTTGGGGGTTGTTGGCTCATATTCACCTCACTAAAAGTATTTTAAATGCGTCGATTGAACCATAGACGAGTCCGTGCTATTTAGAACAATGGCTTAACATGACATTGGATGCTTGTTAAGTGGTAATTATTATACATCTTTAAGTGGCGGCGTGGGATGGATAGCGGCGATGGCAATCCGCCATATTGCGCTCTACGGCCCTGCCGCAATGAGGGAGTATCGCAATCGCTTTGGCCCAAAAAGTGGGAGTTGCTGAACTGCTTGACACTCCCCCGCAAATCTTTTACTAATCGCACCCAAGCCGAAATATTTAAGCAATGGAACTCAAGAAGACTGTCATGCTCTCGAACCACGCCGATGCCGCTTTCATCTCGATCTGCTGCGCGTCTCGCGTTTCTGGGCGTTTCTCGCTGGATGCGCTGGTGAACATCGCCTCCGTGATTGGGCAGCTTGTGCATGACCCTAACTCCTTCAAACGCTGAGAAAACCGAAATGACCACCATTGCCTACGACTTTGAACCTGGCGTATTCGGGGCTCTCCGCCTGTCGCCCGCCGAGTTCGCCCGTGAAATGCGTATCGCCGCTGCCGTCCAATGGTATGCCCAAGGCCGCGTGTCGCAAGGCCGGGCGGCGGAAATCGCCGACCTTTGCCGGGCCGAGTTTATCGAGGAACTTTTCCGGCGCAAGGTTCCGGCTTGCCAAGTCACGGCGGAAGACCTTGCAGAAGAATTGCGGGATAGCTAGATGTGGGTCGTTAATTCCTCGCCGCTGATTGTTTTGGGGCAAGGCGGGACAGTTGGAACTGTTGCCCAAGCTTTCTGGGGGGTTGGTGGTTCCGGCTGCGGTTTTCCGCGAGGTGACGGTGAGAAAGGAAGAAGCCTTGTTGATGGCTTTCCTTGAAAAATCCGGCCAGCTTCAAATTAAACCCGATGGCGAACTCCGCCCCGAAGTGTTGGCCTGGGATTTGGGAAGCGGAGAATCCCAAGCGATTTCACTGGCAGTGCGGCTAGGAGCGGCCCGTGTGGTTCTCGACGACTTGGAAGCCCGCCGCTGTGCGAACTCGATGAATATCCGCGTCACTGGCTCGCTGGGCGTTGTCGTGATGGCAAAGCAGAAAGGTTTGATTACCCAGGCCAAGCCGATTGTTGAACGGCTTTGCCAAGTTGGTTTATATCTGGAGGATGGGTTGGTGGCGGTAGTCCTGAATAGTGAGTGATTTTATGCATAGCCTTCTCTATGCTTTAGCATGGCATTGTAATGCTGTATAAAGTAAAATATCGCGCCGATGTGGTTCTCAAGTTTCTTCGAAAACGACAGGGATTTTCTGACTCATCTTGAAACCCGCTGCCGAAGTGTGCAATTGAATCGTTCAATGTGGTTTGTCTTGCCGCTTTCCTTTCCGACGGCGCGGTGCCGATGCTTGGGAAAGGAGGACGCATAAGCCTCCCAAAAATCGGTGTAGGCGATGGCACTGGCTTGGTATTGGGCAGGCAAGGACAGCCACAGTTCTTTGGCGGACTCCTTGCTCCTATCCCCGATGTAGACGCCCACAATTTCCCGCGTGTCCCGATCCATGGCTAGCCACACCCATTGTTTTTCATCCTGTTTTTTAACGAACGACCATAGCTCGTCGCATTCGATGGTCAGGCGGCCAGCGTTTTTTTTACAACCTCCAAATCAAGTTTGACCGATTTGTATTTCTTGTTCACGTAGTTTTGAAGCCAGCGTTCAGAAACCCCGGCAACGCGGGCGATTTCAGCCAATGCTATTCTTTCTAGCAACATTTTGTCGATGAGTTCTTTTTTATAGTCTGGAATGCGGGTTTGGATTGGATTCTCGACATGCTGGCGGCGGCAATCTTTGCATAGGAACTTTTTTGTTCCAACTGAATTGGATCCGTTTTTCACGCAATTATTTGAGCGACAATAAGGGCATTTCATGAGTCGTCGGCGAAAAGGTTGAATCTTATCATCACCCGTTGTTCAGGACTACCATTTTTCGTTCCCACGCTCCGCGTGGGAATTCCGCCTTGGCCGCTCTGCGGCCCGTGGCCCGTGCCGCTAATAATAGCGTACCCATACTTGAGAATAGCGACGCGGGAGCGTGGGAACGATACGATGCTTTTTTTAAGAATGCTCCCCAACATGACTACCCGTGCACAATTTCCAAATCCCCCAAGGGGCCAGCAAATAGCCGGTCAGCATCAATCCGACTAATATCTGCCATTCGCCGTTCAAATGTGTGGCCCGCGCCAATACCAATGTAGACGCGGCCAGTAAGGCGTAGCAGACATAGGCCCACCACAATAGCCTTGGTTTTTCGCGCAGCCTGGCCCAAGCGTACAAGCCTGCGTAGCCCGCTCCGCTGAGAATAATCAGCGCGGCGGAAAAGAAGGTGATGAAAAAATCTTTCAGTTCGACCGGTTCAATCATGGGGGGCTGGTTTATCCTGCGAGGCGGTCATGCTGCGGTACAGCGCGGCGATCAGGTCGGTTTGCGTGAGCATTCCCACCAGCTTGTTGCGCCCGTCGACGATGGGCAATTGGTGTACGCCGCGTTCGGTCAATAGCTGGGCGAGTTCGTCCAAATGTTGAGCTGCGCCGGCGGTGAGCGCCGGGGCGCTCATGATTTGGCCGACGACTTCGGGTTTTTGCGAGGTGACGGTGGGGCTGAGGCGCAGCAGTTCGCGCAGTTTGCCGCCTAGGCTGTGGAATGGCTCGGCGCGGGCATGGCGGAAAAAATCGCTTTGCGTGACAATGCCGATGACATGGCGGCCACGGTCGATGACCGGCAGCGCTTTGACGCGGTGTTGCCGCATCAAGGCCCAGGTTTCTTCCAGTTCGGTGCCGAATTCGACGGTCAGCGGGACGTGCGACATGACTTCGGCGGCGGTGGTTTCGCCGAATCCCCGGCGGAACGCGCGGGCGGCGGCGAGGTTGTAAATCTGGTTCAATTCGCGCTCGCCAATATCGACGAATTCGTCCATGTCGGCCAGGGCGGCTCGCAAATCCTCGCTGCGGATGCCTAGCCTTTCCATCGGCTTCGTCTTTTCCAAACCGGGCTGGGCCACGGGCTTGGGCGGCTTGGCGACCACCAGCCGCTGGTATAGCAGGGACATCAGCAACATCACCACGATATTCAGCGCCATCGGCGTCAGCAAGAATTGGAAGCCCAGCGCTTTGACGCTTTCCCCGCCCAGCACCGGAATCAACGCCGACGCGCCGCCCGGCGGGTGCAGGCAGCGGGCTTGGTGCATCGCCAAAATCGACAAGCCCACCGCCAGCGCCGCCGCAGGCCAGAGCGACGGAATCCATTGGGCGCAAAGAATGCCGATGGCCGCCGAGATCAAATGCCCGCCGACGAAAGGCCAGGGTTTGGCGACCGGGCTATGCGGCATGGCGAATAGAATCACCGCCGACGCGCCCATGGAGGCGAGCAGGGTTTTCAGGCCGCCGCCGGCTATACAGAAGCTGGCTATCCCGCCGGCCAGCAAAATCGCCAGCCCGGCCATCAAAGCGCTGCGGATTTTTTCGCGCAAGCTTAAGGACGAGGCGGGCGGGGTTTTGAACATTAGGCGTGGCTGACGTTGAAGGCGTCGGCCTGGATGTCTTGCATCGACGCCCCGGCCAGGAAGGCTTTTTTGCGGGTGATCTTGACCATGTCCGGGTGGCCGCACAGGAACACCCGCCAGCCTTTTAGCGCCGGCGTTTCCCGCAACGCGGCCTCATGCACGCGGCCTGACGTATAGCCCGGCGGGACGTTCGCGCCGGACAGGCAGGGGTAATAGGCGAAATTGGGAAAACGGCGTTCCAGTTCGCGTAGTTCGTCGATCAAATAGAGGCCGTGCAAATCGCGGCTGCCGTGGAACAGCCGGATCGGGCCGCTGTGGCCCCGATCCAGCGCGTCGCGCAGGATGCCGTACAGCGGGGCCAGCCCGGAGCCGGTGCCGATTAACAGCAAGGCTTGTTCGGATTTGCCCGGCACATAGATGCAATCGCCGGCCGGGCCACGTATCTCGATGTTCTGGCCGATCTGCAATTCTTCGTGTATCCAGCCGCTGACCCGACCTTGCGGCAGGCGGCGCACATGCAACTGGATGTGCTTGTCCAGGCGGGGGACGCTGGCGATGGAGTAGCTGCGCACATGGATGCTGTCATGCACCAGGTTGATGAATTGCCCGGCGCGGTAATACAGCGGCAGGCTGGTTTCTAACTCCACCCGCATGATGTCGTGGTTGAGCAGCTCCAGTTTGCGCACGATGGCGTGGATTGAGCTTTGCGCGTCGTCGGGCAGGGCCACCGTCAAATCTGTTTTGGGTTCGCAGACGCAGGCCAAAAAATAATTTGCCAGTTTCAGGCTGTCTTTCAAGCCGGCTTGTGAGGCCGCCGGAGGATTGCCTGCGGTGGCGCGCATCAAGCAGGTTTGGCAGACACCGGCGCGGCAGGAATGGGGGACAGGCACGCCATGCCCCGCCAGGCAGTCCAGCACGGACTGGCCGGCTTTAAGTTCAAAGCTTTGTTGCTGGTAACGTAGCGTGGTCATGCGGCGTGCCCGTCGGTTGCGGATTAACGGCCCAGCACGTCGTTGCGGGTGCTTTCGGCGATGGCGGCAACCTGGCCGATCAGCCCGGCGGGGACGCCGAGTTCGGTCAGGGTCGCGGCGAGGTTTTCCACCACCGCGTCGAAATGGCTGTCGTCCAGCCCTTGCTCGACCAGGCGGGCATGGCCCCGGCGCATGTCGAGCCCGGTGTAATGATGCGGCCCGCCGAACGCCATGGTCAGGAAGGCTTTTTGTTTGGCCGCCTGCTTGTCCATGTCCACATCCTCGAAGAAGCGGTTGATGCGCTCGTCGTTCAGCACCTTGCGATAAAAAATATCGACGGCGGCATTGACGGCCGCCTCGCCGCCCAGTTGTTCGAACAGGGAAGGCGCGGGCTTTTTGCCGTATTTTTCATCGTACCAGGCGGCCAAGCTTGGTTTGTCGGTCATGGTGTTCTCCTCAGCAGATTTTATTTTTTATGGGTTGGCACATGCGGCTTTAAGCGGCATTCATAATACAACTTAAGGCTTGGGATTAGGGTTGTCAAGCTTAAAAACTGTATGGTTATGCGGTGTTGATGTGTGGCTTAATGATGCAGGCTGCGTCCAAGTTTTGTGTAGGACGCGGCGTCTGGGAGGCGGCGCTCCAGCGCTTTGGAGGCTGGAGCGCCGGGCTGGGCTTACTTGCCCAGCACGTCGTCGCGGGTGCTTTCGGCGATGGCGGCAACCTGGCTGATCAGCTCGGCGGGGACGCCGAGTTCGGTCAGAGTCGCGGCGAGGTCTTCCACCACCGCGTCAAAATGGCTGTCGTCCAGTCCTTGTTCGACCAGGCGGGCATGGCCTTGGCGCATGTCCAGGCCGGTGTAGTTGTTCGGCCCGCCAAAGGCGAAAGTCAGGAAAGCCTTCTGCTTGGCCGCTTGCCTTTCTATGTCCACGTCCTCGAAGAAGCGGTTGATGCGCTCGTCGCTCAATACTTTGCGGTAGAAGATATCGACGGCGGCATCGACGGCGGCTACGCCGCCTAATTGTTCATAAAGGCTGGGGGCGGGCTCGGCTTCCTGGCTAGGCTCGGCGTCGGTGGCCGTCCCGGATTCTTCCACGGCGGCTTCCTCGGCCAGAGTCGGTTCAGCGGCGGGCTCCTCAACCGGGATGGGTTCGGCGTCCGCAATAGGCTCGGCCGCTACGACGGGCTCGGGCTCGGCGACCGGCGGCAGCGCGGGGGCCGGTTGGATATCGGGAGCAGAGGGTTTTTTACCGTATTTTTGATCGTACCAGTCAGCCAGGCTTTGTTTCGTCATGTGATCGCTCCTCGTTAAAGTGCTTGCTTTTTTATGGTCTGTGTCACGGCGGCGATGTTTTTCACAGCAGGTTTTCATCGGCTTGAGGCCCTGAAAGCGTTACAATCATGCGCCGGGCCGTTACGTTATACCGCTGTTTTTGGACTGTCAAACCGCCTTGCGCCTTTTGTGCCAGTGTTTGGCGACAAGGGGTGCGACGCCCAAGGGATTATTTGACTCATGCAACTGACTCAGTTCACCGACTTTTCTTTGAGAGTGTTGATTTACCTGGCCCGCCTGCCGGCGCCGGGGCAGGCGACGATCAGCGAAATTGCCGAGTTTCACAAGGTTTCGCGCAACCACCTGGTCAAAGTGGTCAACAAGCTGGGCAACCAAGGCCTGGTGCAGACCATCCGCGGCAAAGGCGGCGGGCTCAGGCTGGGCCGGCCGGCGCACACCATCGTCATTGGCGAAGTGGTGCGCCTGACCGAGCCGAACATGGATCTGGTCGAATGCTTTAATGCCAAAACCAACCAATGCTGCATCGCTCGCGGCTGCGCGCTCAAGGCGCAACTGTACGAGGCCCGGCGGGCTTTTATGGCGGTGATGGACAAATATACGCTGGCCGACGCGGCGGTCACCGGCCCGGCGGCATTGCGAGCCGTCGCGCAGGATGCCTCGGCCAATCTTCCTGTTGTCCCTTAACGATTCGACCCTTTGTGAACCCGCTCAAGAAACTGGCCGGCCAGACGGCCATCTACGGCCTTAGCACGATTGTCGGCAGGCTGCTCAATTACCTGCTGGTGCCGCTTTACACTTATCAGTTTGCCGACCCGAAAGATTTCGGCGTGGTGACGGAGTTTTACGCCTACGCCTCGTTTTTTAATGTGGTGTTGAGTTATGGCATGGAAACCGCCTTGTTCAACTTCTCCGCGAAAACCAGCCGTGACCCGGCAGTCTATTCCACCGCGCTATTTTCTTTAGGCGTAACGACCGCATTGTTTCTGGCGGGCATGTTGGCCGGGGCGCAATCCTTGGCGGAGTTTTTGCGTTATCCGGCCCATGCCGATTATATCGTTTGGATGGGTTGGACGTTAGCGCTGGACGCTCTGACAACGATACCTTTCGCACGCTTGCGCGAGCAGCAAAAAGCCAAACGCTTCGCCATTTTGAAGACGCTGAATATTCTGGTCAATATCGGTGGCAACCTGTTTTTCATCGGCTTGTGCAAAGGGGCTTATGAAAGCCAGGCGTCTGCTTGGCTGGAATGGGCCGGGAGGCTTTACGACCCCGCCATCGGCATCGGTTATGTGTTCATCGCCAATCTGATTGCCAGCGCGGTGACTTTGGCCTTGATGCTGCCGGAGTTCTTAGGTGCGCGCGCTTGGCCGGCTTTCCACTTGTGGCGGCGGATGCTGGCCTATGCCTTGCCGCTGCTAGTCGCAGGACTGGCCGGCATGGTCAACGAGACCATGGACCGGGTGATGTTGAAATACCTATTGCCTGAGGCCAGCGCGATGGGCCAACTCGGCATTTACGGCGCGTGCTACAAAATCTCCATCCTGATGAGCATTTTTATCCAAGCTTTCCGCTATGCCGCCGAGCCGTTTTTTTTCTCCCATTACAAACAGGCCGACTCCCGCGAACTGTATGCGTTGGTCATGCGCTGGTTTGTGATCGCCTGCTCGTTCATATTCCTAGGCGTTATGGCGAATATCGCCTGGGTTAAATATTTCGTCGGCGCGAATTACCGAACCGGCCTGGATGTGGTGCCGATTTTGTTGCTGGCCAATTTGTGCCTAGGGATATTTTTTAATCTGTCGATCTGGTACAAGCTCACCGAGCAAACCCGCTTCGGCACCTATTTAACACTGTGGGGCGCGGCGGTCACATTGGCCTTGAATTTTTACTGGATACCCCGGATCGGCTATATGGGCTCGGCCTGGGCGACTTTGCTGTGTTACTTCAGCATGGCGGTGTGGTCTTATTTGCTGGGGCAAAAGTTCTACCCAGTGCCTTACGATTTGAAGCGGATGCTGGGTTATCCCATGCTGGCGCTGGCGTTCTATCTGTGGGCCGCGAAGATCGAGGGTTTGTCTTTGGCTTGGGAATTGGCGGCGAAGAATGGGCTGTTGCTGGGGTTTGCGGCGCTGGTTTTTGGCTTGGAGCGGAAGCGGCGCGTGTTGCGCAAGTGACAAACTTGAACATGTATAAAATCACCCGCCTCATCCTGATCGACTCCTACAAACCCGGCACCTTGCAGGAAGTCCGCCTAGCCGGGCCGACCAATCTGAACGGCGTCAACGGCGCGGGCAAGACCACCTTGCTGCGGCTGATCCCGCTGTTTTTCGGCGAAAGCCCCGGGCGGCTGGTGCCGAAGAGCCGGGTCAACGAAAGCTTCGTGCAGCATTATCTGCCGCATGACTCGTCTTATATCATCTTCGAGTATCAGCGCGGCCGGCAGATGTGCCAAGTGGCGCTGTACGCCTCGCTGAACGACGGCGGCTTGTGCTACCGCTTCGTCGCGAAAGCGTTCGAGTTGGACGATTATCTCGACACCCAGGCCGACGGCAGCCGCCAGCCGGCTTCCTGCCGCGACTTGGGCAGGCGCTTGCGCAAGATGGGCGTGGATTGCAGCTCGCAGATCGCCGCCCGCAACGACTACCGCACCATCATCCAAAACCTGCCCCATGCCAAAGGCGCGGAAATGCGCCAATTGATCGCTCGCTTCAGCTTCTGCGACAGCGCCAGCGGCCGGCGTTTGCAGCATATCGAGAAGATCGTCACCGGCATGTTCATGCGCTCCACGGATTTCCGCGATTTGCGCGAAATGCTGGTGAGTTGCATTGAGGAGGAGCGCGAAGCCATCGTGCTGGAACTGAAAACCGACACGCTGGACGGCTGGTGCCGCGAATATCGGGCCTATCTGCACATGGAGGGCCGGCGGGCGCAAATGCAAGAACTGGAGCAGGCCGACGAAGCCTTGGGGCTGGTTCGTCACGAGCTGGCCGAACTCGCCGCCCGCGTGCGCAAGCTGGCCAGTCTGACCGAGTGCGAGCATGCCGACACGCACAATCAGTTGCGCGGCGAGGAGCAGGCTTTGGCCCAGGCCAAAGCCGACTGGGAGGCCGGTGAGCGGGACATGAAGCGCGGCCAGGCTGAAATTGATGCCCGCCTGTTTGCGCAAACACAGGTGTTGCGTCGGCTTGAAGCCGAAAAGGCCGACTGGGACAGGCAAGACATTGAAACCAAGCAAAGGCATTACCAGAGCCGGGAAGCGCTGCGCGTCGAACTCGACCAGGCCAGGCAGAGCCGGCTGGCCTTGCTGGAAAAAGTCAGCGACATCGACGTCCAGTTCCAGCGCCTGAAGGCGGAAAAAGTCAACGAGTGCCAGAGCCGTGAACACGAGTTGGAAGGGCGGCGGCGCGACATCGAGTTGCAAGCCACCCGCGAGGCGGCAATGATCCGCGAGGAACACAGCCGCCAGGTCGAGGAATGGCGCGAGCAGACTAGCGAAAAAGAAGGCGGCTTGCACCTGCGGCTGCAAGAATTGAAGGAAATGCGCGGCCAGTTGACCAGCCAGTTGCAGGAAATCCAGGCCGACCCTGCGCTGCTGGCGCAAAGAGAGGCCAAGCGTGCCCAACTGGATGAAGCCTTAAGCCAGCAAGAACAAGCCAAAGACCAGGTAGCCAAATCCGACGCGGCCCTGGCCAAGCATCGCGGCGAACTGCAAAAACTGGAGCAAGCCCGCCGCCCTTTGGCCGAACAGCGCCAGCAGGCCAGCGACGAGGAAGCCCGCTTGCATAAGCATCTGCAAGCCGACGCGGGCACTTTGCTGGCGTTCTTGCGCGAACGCCATCCGGCCTGGACGGAGCATATCGCCAAAGTCATCAATCCGGATTTACTGCTACGGGAAGATTTGTCGCCGTATTTGGCGGTCGAAGAGGACGGCAGTTTTTACGGGCTAGGCTTGGCCCTGGAAACCGTCGCGGCAGACCGCTCCGCCAGTGAAGCGGCATTGCGCCAAGCCTTGGCTGCTTGCCGTGCCGAATTGACGCGGCTGGGCCAGGAAGCGCTCAAGCTCGACGAGGCGCAGGCTACCCGACACAAAGCCAGGCTGGCCTTGGACAAGGAACGCCGCGAACTGGAGCTGGTTTTGGGCCAATGCCGAGCCCGTGTCAAGCAGCTCAAAGAAGAATCCGTTTCCTTGGACAGGCAAATCGCCGCCAGCAAGCAAACACGCGGGCAAACCCTGCAAGAAAATCTAGCGTTTAACCAGGCCGAATTGAAAGCGGCCGAAATGAACCTGGTCGCGCAGCAAATCACCCTGAAGCGGCTGCTGAAGGAGGGCCAGCAAGCATTGCAAGAACGCCTGGCCGACATCGACCGTTCACGCCTACGCCAAGAAAGCGCCTTGGCAGACGAAACCATGATGGCGCGGCAGGCGCAGGCCCAGGCGCTGGCTGAGTTGGACGCCCAGCGCCTGTTTAGCCTAGGCCGAGGCGGCGTAGACCCGCAAGCCTTGGCCGATTTGGAAGGGCGCATTAACCAACTGGCCGAGCGGCTGCGGCTGGCGGGATTGGCCGGCGACGCGGTGGAAAAATACCAGCGCTGGCTACGCCAGGAATGGGCGCGGCTGGCCGAGGTTAAAGAAGCCGTGCGTCAGTTGCAAGGGCAGGCGCAGGAAGCCGCCGCCCGTTACCAGGCCGCGCTGGCCGAGTTCGAGCAACAACGGCAAGCCATCAAAGCCCGTCTCGCCGAACTTGAAAAAAATCTGCGCAAACTGGCGGCCGGCACGGCCATGCTGGCGCAAATGCTAGAGGAACTGGCCCGTTACCCAGTCTTGCCAGGCAGCAGCGTGGCCTTGGACGCCTCGCATACCGTCGCGCTGTTGCAAACCCAAAAGCATGATCTTGCCAAACGCGAGCAGGCCTTGGCGGCGAAAATTGCGCAACTCGTCGGCGGGCTCAAGCGGGCGCTGAACCAGTATCCCGGTGCGCGGACGTCGAGTTACGCCGAGGCGGTAGTGCGTGAAATCGGCCTGGACGCCGCCGACCGCGCCTGGCTGCCGCATTTGCGTGACTGGTACGCCAGCCAGGGCGACGAATTGAAGCGTTGGCTGGTGATGCAGGCGCACACCTTCGGCAGCGCGGTGCGCAACTACCAGCAAGCGCTGGCGCGTTTCGACCGGGGCATCGAAACCCTGTCGCGAAGGCTGGCCGCCAGCATCGACCGCAACATCGGCTTCGACAAAATCGACGCCATCCATGCCCGGCTGATCTCCAATGTCGCCGAGCTGGGCTACTGGCAAAAAATCGTCGCTTTCACCGAGCGCTTTGACGCCTGGCAACGCAGCCAAGACACTCTGCTGCCCGATGAGGAATTTGCCGACACCGTGCAGCAAGTGGCCGGCCAGTTGCAGGCGCAGGGCCGGGTGGAGACCAAGCTCGTCAACCTGCTGGGCTTGGAAATCGCGGTGATCGAAAACGGCAAGGCCAAGCGCGCGACCCATGACGAGGAATTGCGGCAAATCTCCAGCCACGGCCTGTCGTATTTGATTTTGTGCGTGTTCTTCGTCGCGCTGGTCAATATGATCCGCCGCGACCAGCCAGTGACGATCATCTGGCCGATGGATGAATTGAAAGATTTGCACCAGATGAATATCGAACGCTTGTTGACCATTCTCGAAGACAATAATATCAGCCTATTGTCCGCGTTCCCCGACCCCGACCCGGAAGTGCTCAAGTTCTTCAAAAACCGCTATGAGATTTATGGCTATCGGGAATTGGTGGAAATGGTGATAGACGAGGCGTATGTGGCGGAGGAGATGGAGGTGGGTTTGATTGATGGTACGCCCTAGGACTATGGGCATCCCCGCCCGCTGACGGGCCACAGGCCCGCGCTCCCAGCGCGATAAACCAATTAAACCCACCACCTGCGTCTGGCCGAAGAAATAAAAAGCCCTACCTGCCCGCCGCGGCGAAGAAAGCGGAGATGGCTTTGTTCAACGGGCTGGCCGGGTCGCCCACGCACCAAGCCCACATCTGCGCCAGGGTGTTGGTTTCTGCTTCCGTCTGGTGGATTTTAAAAAAGGTGCTGTAATATGGGAAGCCGGCAAATTCGTCGAGTTGATCTAGCGGCCCCGCTTGCTGCCCATGCTGGATTTTTTGCTTCAACGTGGCGTCGGTGATTTGGTCTTGCCAGGCGTTGACCCTGGCGTTTTGCACCCATAGCAGGTTGACCGGCTCGGAGGAAGCCTTTATTCCTAACAAAACATTATCGACCAGTTTCAGCCGCTGCTGGAAGAAAGCCGGATTGCTGGCCGCGCCGGAGCCGTTGGCCGCATACAATCCCTGGCGCAAGGCCTCGAATGCCTTGAGGGAATTGTCAAATATTTGCAAGAACCCGGTCGGGTCAACCTTGCGCGTGAACGGATTGATGCCGCCCGGCAAGAAATCTCTAAACCCTTGATCCTTGTCGAAGCAGACGCCGAACAACGGGGCCATCTGCGGGGCGGCGACTAGCACACCCCCTTTCTGCTCCAACACCTCGGAACCGTTGACGAAGGCGATGATATTGCGCACATTGCCTTGGGTCTGGGCGAGGAGGCCGGCGACCCCGGTGTTCTCCAAATCGCCGCCATCAGTGAACTCCGCATCTTGATTGGCTTTCGGCCCTTGTGAGGCTGAAGCCACTGACCAATAATTATAATGTGGCACAAAATCCTCAGCGACCATACCCAGCGATTCTTGGTATAAATTGGATAGTCCGTTTCTTATCTCGCCAAGCTCAAGCGCCGCTCCCGCTATCTGGAACTTTCCTAAATGGAGCAGCATCTGCTGGTCGTTCATTTGCTGCATATTGCTTATGGCCGACTGCATGGATTTTGCCAATACGGACGCATAGAAAGCGCTGGAGCAAGCCGTGATATCCACTAGCGAATACGCCCTGGGGAACTCGCCCGCGACCCTTCCCGGCCCCAGTTGTGAGGACAATTGTGAAGTGAAAGCGAAAGATTCGACTGCTCCACCCCTCACTCCGTCATTGACTTGAGGGTTTGTCCCATAAATTCCGGCCGCCACTGGCGAAACCTGGACGGGTATTTGAATAGGGCCGGCCAATTTGGTGCCGAAGCGGCTTTTGCCAACGATATTGGTGTTGACGATCAGCATCGGGCCGGCCGGGCGGCCGTCGGGCAAGCTGCGGGCATACACAAAATCGTCGATGGAAGGGGTTTGCCCGCCTGGGAAAATTTTTGCTTGGGCGTAAGCTTCTGAAAGGCTGAAATACTTGGCATCCGCATAATTCCACGGGGTTTCATGAGGTTTAAATAGCGAGTTTTTGTAGGTGTAAAGCTTAAAATCGGCCAAGACATTTTTGCCGATGATATACATCCATAGCCACTGCACAGCGTCCGTCAGTGAGAATCCTTTTAACACGGAAATGGTGATAAACTCGGCGATGACATTATTAAACGGGTTTGGGTCGAACAGGCTGAAAAAGTTTTGAGGGATCTTGCCTAGGCTTGCCGATCCCATGGCGTTGACGTTTAAACTATCATGCATTTGGCTGGTTCCGTAATGAAGCTGGTTTGGCGCATAGGCAGGGCCTAAGAACACCTCATCGGAAATGGCACCGGGCCTGAAGGTATACAGCACCGCCGCCCAAGTTCCGCCGGAGACCGAAGAAATATAGCGCACATCGTCCAGCAAGCGCTTGCCGGCCGGTTGCTTCACACTGGCCAGCCCAATCAATTGGCCCCAGGCGCAAGTCAGCGCCCGCGAACCGCCGCCGGAAAAACAAACGCCGATGCTCTTGCGGCTGGCATCGGCGTTGGTGACAGTAGGGTTGGGTGCGAACTTTGAATATATATTGGCTTGATATTGGCTCATGGTGTCCTCGGCGCGACTGTGTTATTATGCAGTAACCCTGTTAATACTGTGGTAAAGCCTAAAGGGATACGGGCTATCCTTTTAGGTTCACGTGGAAGTATAGTCTTGCTGAAACAACCCGCAATAGGTAAATATTACCTACCTGATGTGCAGTATCGAATAGCGCGTCGCCTGGGTGCTGGGCGCGTTGAGGTTGGCCGTAGTGGGCGTATGCGCTAACATGCCCGATTGATTGCCAATAGCCCGCTTCCTGGTGCATTTGCGCCGTGACATCTGAGAACGCTAATTTTCCAATGCCTGCTGACTTCAAGCCCTTAGAAAAACTCATCCCCCTTTCCCTGCGTAAAGACCAGCACCGCTTCCGGCGAACCTTAGACCGGTTGAAGGCCGAGCAAAAAGCCGGGAAAGAGGTGGCAAGCTCATTGCAAGAACTGCAAATCCGGCTGGACGAGTCGGCCAAGGCCCGCCAGGCGCGGGTAGATAGCATCCCGGATCTGGAATATCCGGGCGATTTGCCGGTGTCGGAACGCAAGGACGATATTTTAAAGGCAATCCTGGAGAACCAGGTCGTCATCATTTGCGGTGAAACTGGCTCGGGCAAAACGACGCAGTTGCCAAAAATTTGCCTGGAAGCGGGCAGGGGCATGGCCGGTTACATCGGTCACACCCAGCCGCGTCGCATCGCCGCCCGCAGCGTGGCGAACCGCATCGCCGAGGAATTGAAGCAGCCTTTAGGCAAGGCAGTGGGTTTCAAGGTGCGCTTCAGCGACCATACCAGCCCAGAAAGTTTAATCAAACTGATGACCGACGGCATTTTACTGGCGGAGACCCAGAACGACCGTTTCCTCGACCAATACGACACGCTGATTATCGACGAGGCCCACGAGCGTAGCCTGAACATCGACTTTCTGCTCGGGTATATGAAGTGGCTGTTACCGCGTCGGCCTGATTTCAAGTTGATAGTCACTTCCGCCACCATTGATCCAGAGCGGTTTTCCCGGCATTTTAACAACGCTCCAATTATCAATGTCTCGGGCCGCACTTATCCGGTGGAAATCCGCTACCGGCCCATACCCGAGGCGGAGGAAGGCGACGAGACCGGCGATGAATTGCAGCGTGGCATCTTAATGGCTGTGGACGAGTTGCACCGTGAGTCCACTGGGGATATATTGGTTTTCTTGATTGGCGAGCGGGATATTCGGGAAACAGCCGAATCGCTGCGCAAGCACCACCCCATAGACTGCGAAATATTGCCTTTATATTCGCGCCTGTCCAATTCTGAACAAGAGCAAATATTCAAGCCCCATAAAAAGCGCCGCATTGTATTGTCCACCAACGTCGCGGAAACCTCGCTGACCGTGCCAGGCATCCGCTCGGTGATCGATGCAGGGCATGCCCGTATCAGCCGGTATAGCCACCGCAGCAAATTGCAACGCTTGCCAATTGAAAACATCTCGCAAGCTTCGGCTAACCAGCGCGCCGGGCGTTGCGGGCGCGTCGGCCCTGGCGTGTGCATCCGGTTATATTCCGAGGCGAATTATCTGAGCCGCCCGGAATTCACCGAGCCGGAGATATTGCGTACCAACTTGGCCGCTGTCATCTTGCAAATGAAGGCGCTGGGCTTGGGCGATTTGGGCGATTTTCCATTCCTGGAGCCGCCTGATGAGCGCATGGTGCGCGACGGCTTGCGGACTTTGCAGGAAATTAACGCCATCGATGACAAACGCCAGCTCACAGACATCGGCAAAAAACTGTATAAATTACCCGTAGATCCGCGTTTGGCGAGGATTTTGTTGGCCGCTTCGGACGAGAATAGCTTGACTGAAGTGGCGATTATCGTATCCGCCTTGAGCTTGCAAGACCCGCGTGACCGGCCTACCGATAAAGCGCAAATGGCTGATCAACGGCACGCCCGTTTCAAAGATGAAAATTCGGATTTTCTGAGTTTTCTGAAAATCTGGACGGATTTCCAAGAGCAGAAAAAACATCTTTCCAATAGCAAATTGCGTCAATATTGCCGGGACAGTTTCCTGTCTTATCTGCGGCTGCGCGAGTGGGAGGATATTCACCAGCAAATCATGCAAGTCGGCAAAGGCGAATTGGCTTTGCGCTTTAATATGGCACCGTCGGGCTATGCTGAAATTCACAAGCCCTTGTTGACTGGTTTATTGTCCCATGTCAGTTTCAAGCAAGAAGGCTCGGAATATCTAGGTGCTCGCGGCTTGAAATGCCAAATATGGCCCGGTTCATCGCTATTCAAGGTGCGGCCGAAATGGATCATGTCCGCCGAGCAAGTCGAAACGACAAAAGTCTTCGCCCGTACTGTCGCCAAAATCGAACCGGAATGGGTCGAGCAGTGCGGGGCTCATCTAGTTAAAAAGACTTACCACGAGCCACACTGGGAGAAGAAAGCCGCTAGGGCCGCGGTGTTGGAGAAAGTCACTCTGTTCAGCCTGACCATCGCCAATGGCCGCCGGGTGCCGCTGGAAAATGTCGATCCAAAAATGGCGCGGGAAATTTTTATCCGCTCTGGTTTAGTGGAAATGGAGTATGACAGCAAAGCGCCGTTTTTCATCCATAACCGCGAATTGCTGGCGGCGGCGGATTATTTGCAGCAGAAGGGCCGTCGCGTGGATTTGGTGGCGGACGAGGAATCGATTTACCAGTTTTACGACGCACGGCTTCCCGAAGAAGTAGTCAGCGGGATAAGTTTCGAGGTTTGGCGCAAGCGGGCCGAACGCAACAATCCAAGCCTGCTAAAAATGACCCGCGAGGACATCACGCGTAAGGAAGAAGAGGGCTTGGACAACCGCAACTTTCCCGATGAGTTGAAAATCGGCGATATTCGCATCTCGTTGGAATATCGGTTCGAGCCGGGCCATGAGGACGACGGCGTCACCGCGATCATCCCTTTGCATTTGCTTAACCAATTGCCGCCGGAGCCTTTCGCTTGGCTGGTGCCTGGGCTGTTGCGGGAAAAATTGATTGCTTTAATTAAAAACCTGCCCAAGCAAACCCGTAAGCATTTTGTCCCGGCTCCTGATTATGCTAATAAAGTATTGCCGCAACTCGACTTCGGCCAAGGCAGGCTGACCCAGCAAATTAGCGCGGCGCTAAGGCGTATTCAAGGTTTTACGATCCTCGAAAAAGAATGGAGCGAGGAGGGCATACCCTTGCATCTGCGTATGAATTTCGCGTTAGTCGATGATGCCAAATTGGTGATTGCCCGCGCCCACGATCTCGGCGAATTGAAGCAAAAGCATGAAACGGAGGCGGTGGAAAACTTCAAGGAGTTGGCCCAGGAGGAATTGTCCATGACGGGCCGTAAAGCATGGGATTTCGGCGATTTGCCGGAGCGTTACCAGTCCGGGCAGATTCATGGTTTCGTGGGCTTGCTGGATGAAGGTGACACCGTAGGTTTAAGGGTGTTCGACACGGAAGAAAAAGCTGCCGCCGCTCAGGAGCGCGGCCTGGTGCGCTTGTTCCGCCTAGCCATGGCGAAGGAATTGAAATATCTGCGGAAGAATTTGACCATTACGGCCAGCGCCGAATTGGCCTATCGGCAAATACCAAAGCATCCATTTTTGTATGCTGAATTCCAGCCGGGCCGGGATTTGCGTGAAGATGTGCTGGATCGAATCATGGCGGCGCTGTATTTGGACGGCCACCCCGATATCCGTACGAAGCAAGCTTTCGAGCAGCGGCTGGAAGAATGCCGGCGGGAAGTGGTGCCGGTGGGCAATGCCAATGCCAAGCTGGCCGACGAGATTCTTAATTTGTACAGCGAAGCCAGCCGGAAATTAAAAACCCGCGCCGACCCAGCCGCTTCGGATATGCGTAGCCAATTGGAGTTGTTGATTTATGCTGGGTTTATTGCCACCACACCGTATCCCTTTTTAAGGGAAATACCGCGTTATTTGAAAGCCATCCAGTACCGCTTGGATAAATCCGTCCAAGATCCAGGGCGTGATAGTCGCCAGTTCGCCGAGATTTCCATAGCGTTGAAGCGATATTGGGATCGGGTGAAATCAGGCAAGGAGAAAACCGCGCCGGAGCGGGAAGCTTACCGCTGGATGTTGGAGGAGTTTCGGGTTTCTCTGTTCGCCCAGCCTTTGAAGACAGCTTATCCGGTGTCGGCGAAGCGACTGGAAGAGGCGTGGGCGAAGAAACTCAAAGGGTAGCCAGCGTCGGCTGCGGATTTGAGGCATAAAAAAACCCCTGGCTTGGAGCCAGGGGTTTTTCAAAGAGCCTGTTACTGGATTAGCGCTTAA
>Ga0265327_10002320_pt1 | contig 20341 bp, 18 predicted proteins | sample 41621metaG_FD_202089 | JGI IMG/M metagenome (GOLD analysis project Ga0265327, IMG submission 202089) | Rhizosphere microbial communities from Carex aquatilis grown in University of Washington, Seatle, WA, United States - 4-16-21 metaG | ecosystem: Host-associated > Plants > Roots > Rhizosphere...
CGGCGCTTGCCTGGTGGGCGCGCACCGCGAACCGGCCGCTGATCGGACTGGGCCTCGGCCTGGTGATCGGCGGGGCGGTGGGCAACGCCATCGACAGGATCCGGTTTGGAGCGGTGGTGGACTTTGCCGACGTCACCCAGCTGGGCTTCTTCCCCTGGGTGTTCAATGTCGCCGATAGCGCCATCACCGTGGGGGTCATCTGCCTGTTGCTGGACTCGATCCGCCGCGAACCACAGGCCGCATAGCGGGCTGCGCCGGAATGCGCGTTGGCGGACCTCGCCGATTGCGCTATCTCATCACCCTTCCTGGCCGGGGGCGGCCTATAGGAGCCTACAAGTTGATGCGTCTGAACCATGTGATCGTCGCCACGGCCTTGATCGGCGTCATTGGCCTGGCCGGCTGCACCTCCACCAAGAAGGCGCTGGGCATGGTCAAGGTCACCCCGGACGAATTCCGCGTGGTCTCCAAGGCGCCCCTGGTGGTGCCCCCGGACTACGCTCTGCGCCCGCCGGCGCCCGGTGAGCCGCGTCCGCAGGAACTGCAGCCCGAAAGCGCCGCGCGTAACGCCCTGCTGGGCCGCCGCGAGGCCCAGGACCGCGACGACGGCGAGAAGCTGCTGGTGGCCAAGGCCGGCGCCGACAAGGCCGATCCGCTGATCCGCTTCGTGGTGGATGACGAGACCGGCGACATCGCCCACAAGGACAAGAGCTGGGCCGACAAGGTCATGTTCTGGAAGAAGGGCGAGCCGCGCACTGTCCAGACCGCCGCCGAGGGCGACAATGTTCCCGCCCCGCTGGACGCCGCCGCCGAGGACGCCAAGGTCAAGAAACTGATCGGCGACAAGCCGGTGGTGATCGCCCGCGAGAAGACCACCAAGTTCAAGCTGCCCGGGCTTTAAAGCGAACAGATGCTCCCCCTCCTGGGGGAGCTGTCATCGAAGGTGACTGAGGGGGCTCATAGACCTATGGGCTTCAGCCCCCTTCGTCCCGGCGCTTCGCACCGATCCACCGCCCCCTATTCTTCCCCCGGCGTCTTCACCACATAGCCCGCAGCCCGCAGGCGATCGAGCACGCCGCCCTGGGCCAGCAGGGGACGAAGTTGCACCACCGCGATCGCGTGTCCGGGCGCCTTCAGGGCCGCCTCAATCTGCGCCACCTGGTCCGTCTTGATGCGGGTGTCGAAGGCCAGCGCCCCAGGCGTGGCAGCCAGGCAGCGCTCATAGGTCCGCTCGGCGCCCACCGCCCCGGCCACATCTCCAGCGGCCCAGGCCCGGGTGGCGGCCAGCACCCCCGCCGATCCCGCGTCCACGGTCCCGATGGCTTCGTCCAGACAGACGCGCCCCGCCTCCGGCGAGGTGCGGGCCATCGCCCCGATCAGCGGGCCGAGGTCATAGGACTTCTGCTGTACGGGCACCCTCTGGCGCTGGGCCAGGAGCTTGATCAGCTTCTCCGGGTCGGTGGTGGTGAGCCCCGCCTTGTCCCGATAGTCGTTCAGCAGCATCAGGCCGGCGGCCAGGGCGTTGCCTACCTTGTAGTGGTCGGCCGGCTGACCCAGCCGGGTGCGGGCGGCGACGAAACGGGCCCGGGTCGCCGGATCCAGCCCCTCCTCGAACGGCCGCCCTGAGCGCAGACGCATATAGCTGAACAGCGCACCCGGCGCCCCCAGCAGGTGCACCCGCAGGCCGGCGAAGGGCAGGATCACCTCATGGGCGCCGGTGAGATAGCGATTGAAGGTGATCTGGTCCCAGCTCATGTGCTTGGGCGCCACCGAGGGCGAGCCCAGCACATAGACCGTCGAGGCGCCGTCCGCCGTGGTCACCCGCCACCACGCGGGTCCGGGCAGGCGGCCCATCACCACCAGCTCCTCCACAAGGGTGGCGTCGGGGTCGTTGGGATCGGGCCTGGGCGCCTGGGCGCAGGCAGGCTGGGCGATCAGCAGCCATGTTGCGGCCAGGGCCATGAGCTTGCCGAGGTTCATCGTCACACCGTCCAAGGTAAGCCCGCGGAATCGCCCTATATATCGAGGCAGGACACTCACAGACCATGCCGATCCGCCGCCTCCCGCCTGAAACCGTCAACCGCATCGCCGCCGGCGAGGTGGTGGAGCGCCCTGCCAGCGCGGTCAAGGAGCTGGTGGAAAACGCCCTCGACGCCGGGGCGACCCAGATTGAGGTGCAAGCCGACGGCGGAGGGCTGACCCGGATTCTCGTCGCCGATGACGGCGCCGGGCTCGCCGCCGACCAGCTGCCCCTGGCGGTAGAGCGGCACGCCACCTCCAAGCTCGGCCCCGACGAGGCCGGCGACTACGACCTCCTGAACATCGCTACTCTGGGCTTCCGCGGCGAGGCGCTTCCCTCCATCGGCTCGGTGTCCCGGCTTTCGATTTCCAGCCGCGCCCGCGGCCATGCTGAAGCCCATTCCATCCTGGTGGACGGCGGCCGGATGGGAGCGGTGGGCCCCTCGGGCTTCCCGGGCCCCCACGGGGCGCGGGTGGAGGTGCGGGACCTGTTCTACGCCACCCCGGCCCGGCTGAAGTTCATGAAGTCCGAACGGGCCGAGGCCCTGGCCATCGCCGAAGAGATCAAGCGCCAGGCCATGGCCCATGAGGCGGTGAGCTTCGCGCTCGACCTGGACGGTCGCCGAACCCTTCGCCTGCCCGCCGAGCCCAGGGGTCCCGAAGGCCGCCTCGCCCGGCTGGCGGCGATCATGGGCCGGGAGTTCCAGGACAATGCCTTGGAGGTGGACTATCAGCGCGATGGCGTTCGGCTGTCCGGGTTCGCCGGCCTGCCCACCTTCAACCGCGGCAACGCCGCCCACCAGTACCTGTTCGTCAATGGCCGGCCGGTGAAGGATCGCCTGCTGGTGGGCGCCCTGCGCGGCGCCTATGCCGACTTCCTGGCCCGCGACCGCCACCCCCTGGTGGCCCTCTATCTAGAGCTCGACTGCGACCAGGTGGACGTCAATGTGCACCCGGCCAAGGCTGAGGTGCGGTTCCGTGACCCGTCCCTGGTGCGCGGCCTGATCGTCGGCGGCCTGCGCCACACCCTGGCCGGCGCCGGGCACCGGGCGGCCAGCACGGTGGCGGAAGAGGCCCTGTCCGGCTTCCGGCCCGGATTCTCAGTCCCGCCCCGGCCCGCGGCGGAAGGCTTCTCCGCCTGGCGCATGGGCGGATGGACGCCTTCGCCAGGCGGTCTCGCCCGCGCGGTGGCCGAGGTGTTGCCCGGCCTCTCGGAGATCTCCGCCAGATCCGAGCCCGCCCCCTATTCCCAGCCCGGCATGGCCGAAGCGCCGTCGCCCTCGGTGGTGTTCGACCCCGTCGACTTCCCCCTGGGCGCGGCGCGCGCCCAGGTGCACGAGACCTATATCGTCGCCCAGACCCGGGACGGGGTGGTGATTGTCGACCAGCACGCCGCCCATGAGCGTCTGGTCTATGAGCGCATGAAGGTGGAGATGGCCGAAGGTGGCGTCGCCCGCCAGGTGCTGCTGCTGCCGGAGGTGATCGAGCTCGACCCCGCCGAAGCGGAGCGGGTCTGCGCCCGGGCCGAAGAGCTGGCGGCGCTCGGCCTGATGGTTGAGGCCTTCGGCCCCGGCGCGGTGCTTGTGCGCGAGACGCCGGCGCTGCTGGGGGAGACCGACGTCACCGGTCTGATCCGCGACATCGCCGACGACCTGGCGGAGAATGGCCAGGCCCTGGCCCTGAAGGAGCGCCTGGAGGAGGTCTGCTCCACAATGGCCTGCCACGGCTCGGTGCGGGCGGGCCGGCGGCTGAGCGCGCCCGAGATGAACGCCCTTCTGCGCCAGATGGAAGCCACCCCCCATTCCGGCCAGTGCAACCACGGCCGCCCCACCTATGTGGAACTGAAGCTCGCCGACATCGAGCGGTTGTTCGGGCGGCGATAGGGGCGGCGCTCCACCCGCTGCGCGGGAGGAAGCTCAATTGGATTCCACCTCGTTGAGGCCCCCGGAGTGCACGGATCACGCGGGGTGAGGGTCAGGCCCCCGGCGCGCGGGCGTCGAACACCTTCTCCAGAGGTCGGGTGAGCAGGCTCGCCGCCAGACCCCCGACCACGCCAATCGCCACCTGCATGCCCCAGAAGGCCGTAGGGGTCATGTGCTCGTAGAATCCGCCCACCCAGCCTACGATCAGGTTGCCCGCAAACAGGGACAGGAACACCGCGCCCATCAGGGTGGAGCGCACCTGAGGCGGGGCCGCCCGGGAGACCAGGGCCAGCAGGGTCGGCCAGTAATAGAGGAAGGCGATCCCCAGCAGGATGTCATAGGCGATGGGAAACAGCACAGAGACCCTGGGGCTCAGGACGCAGCCCACCGCCAGCATCAGGTTGGCCGCCGCCGCGATCCAGGCGCCCACGGCGATCTTGCCCACCTCTCCCGGCTCCGCGCCCTTGGCCGCCTGGCGCCGCCACAGGGCGAACAGCAGGGGCACGCCGACAATGCTGGCGAAGGGATCGATGGAGTTGAACCAGGCCACCGGCACGTGGAAGCCCAGCAGGTTGAGGTCGACGCTGCGGTCGATCCAGATCAGGGCGATATTGGAGTTCTGATAGTAGATCACCGACTGGAAGATGGTCACCGCGGTGACCAGGAAGAGCGCCGCCATGACCCGCCACTGATGGCCGGTGAGCGGGGTGTGCTCCACAGCGGCGCGCTGGACTGCGCTCGCCTCGGGGAGATATCGATAGCCGGCAAGATAGGTGGCGAGGCCCAGCAGCATGAGCACCCCGGCCAGGCCGAAGCCCGCATGCCAGCCATAGAGCTGGGCCAGCAATCCCACTAGCAGCGGGCCCACCACGGCGCCGACATTGATGCCCATGGAGAAGATCGCGAAGCCGCGGGTGCGGCCCTCCCCATCATCCTCACCATAGAGCCCCCCCACCTGGGCGGAGATATTGCCCTTCAGCAGGCCGCAACCCACCACCAGCAGGGTCAGGGCCAGAAGGAACGAGACGTCGAAGGCCATGGCGATGTGGCCGGCGCTCATCAGCACCGCGCCAAGCAGCACCGCGGTGCGCCGGCCGATCCAGCGGTCGGCGATCATCCCGCCGAACACCGGGGTGAAATAGACGAAGCCGGTGTAGAGGCCGTAGATCTGCGAGGCCAGGGCCAGGGGGCTCATCGTCCCGAACACCGATTCCAGCCCCACCTTCAGCTGGGCGAAGCCGGCGATGCGCTCCACATGGCCGGGGGTGAGCAGCGACTGGCTCATATAGAGCACCAGGATCGCGGTCATGCCGTAATAGGAGAACCGCTCCCAGGCCTCGGTGAAGGCCAGGTAGGCCAGGCCCATAGGCTGGCCGAAGAAGGCTCGGGGACGGGTCCCCGGCAGGTCGATCGCAGCGTCGGTCATCTCAGCCCCCCATGACGGAGGGAGCCTAGCCTGTCCGCCCGGCTTGCCAAGCCATGGCGGGTCCGACGTCAGGCGGCCACGTCGCGATGGTCAGGCGCCATCAGATCATTGATCGCGGCCAGCAAGCGCTCCGCCTTGATCGGCTTCTCCACCACGCCATTCATGCCCTGGGCCAGATAGCCGGCGGCGTCCCAGGGATCGGCGTTGGCGGTGAGCGCCAGGATCGGCGTCTCCGCCGCCGCGCCGGCCAGGGCGCGGATCCGGCGGGTGGCGCCGACCCCGTCCAGGTTCGGCATCTTGATGTCCATGAGGATCAGGTCGAACCGCCCGCCAGCGGCGGCCTCCACCGCCTGCAGCCCGTCCTCAACGCTCTCGCAGGTGGCGCCGAACATTTCGCACAGGGTCTCGGCCACCAGGCGATTGGTGGAGTTGTCGTCGGCGATCAGCACATGCATCGGCGCGCCCAGCGCCTCGACCTCATCCCCTGCCGTCTCGCGCGAACGGCGATCCTCTGGGGCCGGCAGCTCGAACAGTGGGACCTCGAACCGGAAAGTGGAGCCCGCGCCCGCATTGCGTGAGGCGCCGATCGACCCGCCCATCTGCTGGACCAGCTGACGGCAGATGGAGAGACCCAGGCCCGCCCCGCCCTGCCGGAGGCCCGCCTCGGTCTGGCTGAAAGGCTCGAAAATGCTGGCCAGCCGGTCCTCCGGCACACCGGCGCCAGTGTCCGTCACCTCCCCTTCCAGATGCACATAGACGTCCCGGCGCCGGGCCCTCAGCGTCACCGCGACCCCGCCGGCCTCAGTGAACTTCAAGGCGTTGCCGATCAGATTGTTGACCACTTGCTTGATGCGGATCGCGTCTCCCAGGGCCCACTGGTCGGGGGCCCCGTCATAGGTCACCTCCAGGGCCAGGCCCTTCAGCTCGGCCCGCGCGCCCCAAAGCGCGGCCAGGTCGGTCGCCAGCTCCGCCAGCAGGAAGCTCTCTTCGGCCAGCTCCAGGCGACCGGCCTCCGCACGGGACAGGTCCAGGGCGTCGGTCAGCAGACGGAGCAGGGTCTGGCCAGAGCCCTGGATGCTGGCCACATAGGGGCGCAGATCGGCCGCCGTGGGCTCTGCGGCGGCCAGCTTGCGGGCGAGGATGTCGGCGATGGCCAGGACGCCGTTGAGCGGCGTGCGGATCTCGTGGCTCATCACCGCCAGGAACTGTGACTTGGCGGTGAGCGCCGCCTGGGCGTCCAGTTTCGCACGATTGAGCGTCTCGGCCAGCCGGGTCATTTCCTCGGCATGGGCCAGATTGGCGGCGCTGGCGGCCTGCAGCAGGCCAAGCGCGCTGCCCACGCCGGCATAGCGTCCGCCCTGGGTGACGATGAAGCCTCGCAGCAGCTCGGACGGCCGCTCCGCCAGCACCTCGCCGCAGAACTCGGCGACGGAGACATCCCCCTCCACCACCAGGGGCATGGCGTTCATCAACAGGGAGATGGGCCGCCGCGCATAGAGGGCCCGGCCGTGCTGGGAGGCCATGGCGACGAAGAAGGCGTTGCGCTCCACCAGTCCGACAGGTCGGCCGAGCTCGTCCACCACGGCGATGGCCAGGGCGTCCGGTTCGAGCTGGAATCGCTCATAGACCTGCTCGCCCGGATGGTCCGGAGCGATGGGCGCGCCCGGGGTGATCAGTTCGAGAAGCGCGGCGGCCATGCTGTCCTCACACAAGCGACAGCACCGGATTTAGATTTCGCAGACTAACGGTTGGTGAATCTCGACCAAATTATACTTTGAATATCTGCCAACCATTGTCACTATACTGTCATATATCCTTCACGTGGACATACGCTCAGTATTTGCGGCCCATGCCGGTCTGAACGAAGCCGAGCTTGCCAGACGCGGATCGCCGCCTAGGATGGCGCCATCCCCTGACCGGTGGAGTTCATGTCTGAGATTGCGTTCGAGGCCCGGGCCTAACCGCCGACCGGAGCTTCGTTTCTGATCGGCGATCAGGCCCGCATCCGCCCGCGCCCGCGGCGGCGCGCCTTGTCATGCCTGATCTCGGACATTCCATTGAACATATCCAAACCGCAGCAAAGGACGCTGCACGCCCTGGCCCAGGGCGGCGTCATCGTGCTGGAACGCGACCACCGCGGTGACATCATCGCCGCCGACTGCATCAGCCGCGACGGCTGGCGGCTCGCCGACTGCGACCTCACGGTCTTCAAGAGCCTGAAGCAGAAGCGGCTGATCGCCAGCCAGGGCGGCCGGCCCTATCGCATCACCCGCGAAGGCCTGGTGAACCTCCGCGCCCAGCTCAACAACCGCACCACGGTGAAGGGGTGGTGAAGGGGCGCATAGGTGCTCCCCCGTTTGGGGGAGCTGTCGGCGAAGCGGGCTGAAGGGGCTCATAGGGCTGTGCGCTTCAGCTGCGTCGAAGCTCGTGGCCTTCACCCCCCTCCGGCCTTGCAGGCCACCTTCCCCTTGGGGGGAGGATCTACTCGCCCGCGCCGACAAACCTCAGGAAATGCACCCGCGCCGCGCCATAGTCGCGGACGTCCAGGGCGTCGAATCCGGGCACGGACAAATCCGGTTCGTCGGAGCCGCGCTCGAACACCACCACGGCTTCCGGCGCCAGCCAGCCGCCCTCCGCCAGCCGCCCCAGGGCCCGCTCCCCCAGGCCCTTGGCGTAGGGCGGATCCAGGAAGGCGAGGCCAAAGGCCGGGCCGTCGGCGCCTGGGCGAACCCCCAGATCGGTGGCGTCGCGCCGGTGCACCCGCGTGCGGCCGAACAGGCTGAGCGCATCCACATTGTGCCGGATGGCGCCCCGCGCCGCCTCGTCGGTCTCCACGAACAGGCAGAAGGCCGCCCCCCGGGACAGGGCCTCGAACCCCAGGGCGCCCGAGCCGGCGAACAGGTCGATCACCCGGATCCCCTCCAGGTCCGGCGCCCAGGCGGCGTGTTCCAGGATGTTGAACACCGCCTGGCGGGCGCGGTCGGAGGTGGGGCGCGTCGCCGAGCCCGGAGGCGCGACCAGCGCCTTGCCGCGGAATTCGCCCGACACGATGCGCATAGGGTCTCCTGGTCCGAATCGATCGCCGCGACCTTGCCGCGCCGTCCCCCAGGTTCCAAGCTTTCCGCAAAGCTGACAGGGAGGATCGCCATGGGGCTCGTCACCGTGGAACGCAGAGGCGGCGCCGCCGTCATCACCTATGCCAACCCGCCCCTGGGCACCATGACCGCGGCGGGGTCGCGGGAGATGTACGCGGCGGTGAAAGCGGCCGCCGACGACCCGGCGGTGCGCTCGGTGATCCTCACCGGCGGCCTGCCGGGGATCTTCGTGCGCCACTATGATGTGGGCGAGCTGTCCGAGGCCAGTGACCGCAGCGCCCCGGGCGCCGCCCCGCCGCCAGCGCCCGCCACGTCAGGGACGCCCGGCTTCCTGGAGCTCACCGACCTGCTGGCGGCCACGGACAAGCCGGTCGTCGCCGCCATCAACGGCCTTTGCATGGGTGGCGGGTTCGAGATGACCCTGGCCTGCGACATCCGCATCGCCGCCCACGATGTCACCGCCATCGGCCTGCCGGAGACCCGCGTGGGAATCTTCCCCGGCGGCGGCGGCACCCAGCGCCTGCCGCGCGTCATCGGCGAGGCCAAGGCGCTGGAAATGATCCTGCGAGGCCTCACCGTGGACGCCGCCGAGGCCCTGCGCATCGGCCTGGTCCACGAACTGGCGGCCGATCCCCTGGCGCGGGCCCTGGAGATGGCGGCGGAGTGGGACGGGCGTGGCGCCGACGGAATCGCCTACGCCAAGCGTCTCACCCGCGCCGCTTTGGACCGCCCCCTGGCCGAGGGGCTGGCGGACGAACGCCGGAGCTTCGGGGCGGTGATGCGGACGGAGAGCGCCCGCGCGGGGCTGCGGGCCGCGCGCCCGCCGGCGGAGATCCAGAAGGCCTAGGCTTGCCTCCCTCGCGCTTGGGAGCCGCGTCGCCCTGGGGAGCCGCCTCCCGCTTGGGCGTGAACTCGCGCTTGGGGGCGCCGTCTCGCGTCGGGGCGCCGGGGCGCTTCGGGGCGAACTCTCGCTTCGGGGCGCCCTCCCGGGCCGGTGCGGCGTCACGCCGGGGGCCGCCGTCACGCGTCGGGCCGGAGGGCGCGAAGGTCCGCTTTGGCGCGGATTCGCGCTTCGGCGTCGGGTCGCGCAGACCCTTGGCGTCACGCTTAGGGGCGAAGTCGCGCTTGGGTTCCGCCCCGCGGGTCGGGGTGTGGGCCCGCTTGGCGGCGGCGTCCCGGGTCCCGCCGGCGTCGCGCTTGGTCGCCGCATCGCGGGCCGGTCCGCTGGCGCGGGTGGGGCCGATGACCGCCGGGCCCGGCTTGGCCGCCCGGGGCGGCTTGGCGGGGTAAAAGGGTTTGGCGGCCTTGGCGTCTTTGGCGGCCCTGGTCTTGGCGGGCTTCACCGCGTGCGCCGCCTTGGGCTTCGGCTTGGCCCAGCCGGCCTTGTAGTCGGGCTTGCCCTTGGTGCGGACGGCCTCCACCTCCGGGGCCTCAGTGCCGAACGGGCCGGAGGTGGGCGCGCCGGCGCCGCGCCGGCCGCCGGTGGCCGATTTCGGCGCGCGCCACAGCGGCCGGTCCCCCTGGGGCAGGTTTTCGGGGTCGATATGCTCGGCCAACTGCTCGCGGATGACCCGCGGCCCAACCTCCTCCACCTCGCCCTCGTCCAGATTGCCCAGGGCGAAGGGTCCATAGGACAGGCGCAGCAGGCGATTGACCTTCAGGCCCAGGGATTCCAGCACCCGGCGGACCTCCCGGTTCTTGCCCTCGGCCAGGGTGACGGTGATCCAGAGGTTGGCGCCTGATGGCCCGTCCTTGGCCTTGTCCAGTGTGGCCTCGACGGGGCCGTAGCGGACGCCTTCCACCGTGACGCCCTTCTTCAGGGTGTCCAGCCGGTCCTGGGTGATCCGGCCGTGGGCGCGGGCCCGGTAGCGGCGGACGAGGGCGGTGGCGGGCAGTTCCAGGGCCCGGGCCAGCTCGCCGTCATTGGTGAGCAGCAGCAGGCCCTCGGTGTTGAGGTCCAGGCGTCCCACCGAGATCAGCCTGGGCAGGCCCTTGGGCAGGGCGTCGAACACCGTGGGGCGGCCCTGCGGGTCGTTGTGGCTGGTCACCAGGCCCGCGGGCTTGTGATAGCGGAACAGCCGCGCGGGCTCGGCCTGGTCCACCACCTCGCCGTCGACGGTGAGGATATCGCCGGGCTCCACCTTCACCGCAGGGGTGGTGAGCAGCTTGCCGTTCAGGGCCACGCGGCCGGCCTCGATCAGCCGTTCCACCTCGCGGCGGGAGGCGACGCCGGCCCGGGCCAGGGCCTTGGCGACCCGTTCTCCTTCGCCGGTGGCGGGACCTTGGGCTTGACCTTCGGGGTCGGTCTGGGCGTTTAGCGGATCGTGGACCATGATCATCGCACCATGCGCATCGCCCTCGAAGCGGCGCAAGCCGCCGCCGACGCCGGCGAGACCCCCGTGGGCGCCGTGATCGTCGATCCTACCACCGGCGAAGTGATCGCCACCGGCGCCAACGCCCCCATCGGCCGCCACGATCCCACCGCCCACGCCGAGATCGTCGCCCTGCGCGCGGCGGCGGCGAAGCTCGGCAATTACCGCCTCACCGACCTCACCCTGGTGGTGACCCTGGAGCCCTGCGCCATGTGCGCCGGCGCCATCAGCCATGCCCGCATCGGCCGCCTGGTGTTCGGCGCCGAGGACCCCAAGGGCGGGGCGGTGGTCCATGGGCCGCGGTTCTTCGAGCAGCCCACCTGCCACTGGCGGCCGGAGGTCGTTGGCGCCGTGCTGGCCGAGGAAAGCTCGGCGCTGCTGAAGGGGTTCTTCAAGGCGCGGCGGGGGAAGGCGGCGGGTTAGGGGCCGGTGTCCGCCTTCGGTGGTTGCTCGCCCGTCGTTTCAGAAATCAAACCGCGTTCTGGCCGATCACGCGACCAGGCGTCGGGATGCCGCGCCCTAAATTCTTGCAAAAATATCTCTCGCGCCTCCCGCAAGAGCGCAGTCGCCTTTGGCGAATAAACTGATAGTTCAGCATCATCTATGAGCCCGAAGATGCTTGTTATGAAAAATCCATAGTAGTCGGCATCTGTTTGTGGCTGCGATTTGTCTTCCACTGTTGTTGCCTCGCCCTCAGCCTCCCTAGACCAACGCCCCCTTGTACAGCGCCAGCAGCTCCGCCCAGGCCTTCTCCGCATTGGGCTGGTCGTAGACCGCCGAGCCCGGGACGCACCAGCCGTGCTTGGAGCTGGAATAGACTTCGATCTTGGCCGGGTTCTTCGCGGCGTCGAAGGCGGCCTTGAGCTTGTCCTTGGCGTCGGGCTGCTTCTCATCGTCGTTTCCGGCGATGCCGAAATAGTATTTCGCCTTGATCTTGTCGGCGAGCAGGTGGGGGCTGTCGGCCCCGGCGGTCACCAGGCTGCCCCCGTGGAACGAGCCCCCGGCCCCGATCCGGGCCGGCATCGCCGCCGCCGTCCGCATCGTGAACGGCCCGCCCATGCAATAGCCCTGCACCCCGGCCTTCTTCTTGGTGTTGGTGACCTTCTGGGCGTCCAGGAAGGCCAGGAACGCGGTCGCGTCGCGGGTCACCGCGTCGGGGGTCAGGGGCCCCACCAGGGGCGGCAGCTTGGCCCGATCGGTGGGGCTGTTGAAATCGAAGGGGACCCCCGGCTCGAACACCGGCGCCTTGTGGGTCCGGTAGAAGGGGTTGGGGACCAGGACCACATAGCCCTCCGCCGCCAGCCGCTTGCCCATGGCGCGGAACTCGGGACGCAGGCCGAAGATGTCGGTCCAGATCAGCACCGCGGGCCAGGTTCCCTTTCCGGCCGGGTGATAGAGGGCGGCGTCGCACATGCCGTCGGCGGTCTTCACCGTCACGTCGGTCTCCACCACCTCGGCGGCCGCCTGGGCGCTGGTGGCGAGGCCGGCCACGCCGGTGGCCGCGGTGATGGCCGCGAAGTCACGGCGGGAAATCTCACCCTTGGAATGGTCGTCCGGCATCGTCGCCTCCCTGGCTGTTCCGCGAACGGGGATATGCAGCGACTGTTGCCGTCATATGTCGGCAGGTAAAGGCCTCGATGATGCGCGAGGTAGGTGATGCGGGTCCTCTTGGCGGAGCGAAGCGGAGCCGCCCTATTTAATCGCGAAGATCGCCGCCCCACGGGCGTCGACCGGCTGTCACGCCTCACCGCCGAGCGAATATCCTAGGCCAGCTTCGCGTCCGCCGCGGCCAGGGCCGCCGTCGCATCGGCCTTGAACCCCTGGGCCGCCAGGGCCTCGCAGAGCGCCGTCAGGCACAGGCGCACATGCCAGGGGGTCGCCGAGGCGCCCATCAGCCCGATGCGCCAGATCTTGCCCTTCAGGGGGCCGAGCCCCGCCCCGAGTTCCAGGTCCCACTTGGCCAGCACGTGAGTCCGCACTGCGGCCTCGTCGACGCCGTCCGGGACCAGCACCGCGTTGAGCTGCGGCAGGCGATGGGCCTCGGCCACCAGCAGCTTCAGGCCCGCGGCCTCGATGCCGGCGGCCAGGGCTTCATGGGTGCGGGCATGGCGCACCAGCACGGCCTGCTGGCCCTCCTCGAACAGGGCCACCAGGCTCTCATGCAGGCCGTAGAGGGCATTGATGGGAGCGGTATGGTGATAGGTCCGGCCGCCGTCGCCGCCCCAGTAACTCATCAGCAGATTGAAATCCAAGAGCCAGTTCCGGACCTTGGTCTTGCGCCCGGTGATGGCCGCCTGGGCCCGTTTCGACAGGGCGATGGGCGACAGGCCGGGGGGCGCCGACAGGCACTTCTGGGTGCCGGAATAGACCACGTCGGCGTCCCAGGCGGCCACGTCCACCACGATGCCGCCCAGAGAGGTGACACAGTCCACCACCGACAGGGCGCTGTATTTGCGGGCGAGCGCACAGAGAGCGGCCGCGTCGGAGCGGGCGCCGGTGGAGGTCTCGGCATGGACGAAGGCCAGCACCTTCACCGGCCCGGCGGCCTTCAGCGCCTCCTCCACCTTGCCGGCGTCCACCGGCAGGCCCCAGTCGAACTCCACCTTGACGACCTCGGCGCCGGCCCGGTCGGCCATGTCGGCCATGCGGCCCCCGAAGGCGCCATTGATCGCCACCACAGCCCGGTCGCCGGGCTCCAGCAGGTTCATGATCGCCGCCTCCATCCCCGCCGTGCCGGGGGCCGGCAGCGGGACGCAGGCGTGGTCGGGGGCGTTGAACAGCCGGGAGAGCGCCGCCTTGATCTCCTCCATCAGCGTCTGGAACTCGGGATCCAGGTGGCCAATGGTGGGACGCGCCAGGGCGGCCAGCACGCGGGGGCTGACGTCGGAGGGGCCGGGGCCCATCAGGATACGGCGCGGCGGCTGGAAGCTCTGCATGGGGGGCCCTCGAATTCGGTCGCGGGACGATTAGGGGATGGGGCGGGCGCTGTCAGCGTCTAACTGCGGCGTCACGCTACGGCCGCGCCCAGCTTCCCCCATTCATGGGGGAAGTGGCCCGACAGCGTCTTCGCTGGAGGGTCGATGGGGGTGCGTTGCTGGAACGCCCCGATTTTCAGGATTCTCACCCCCATCGTCACGCGGCTCGCTGCGCAAGCCTTGTGACACTTCCCCCAACACGTGGGGGAAGCTGATCGCATCCTATCCCAGGATCCGCGCCTCGATGCGGGCGCGCAGGGCCTTATCCACCCCCAGCACCTGTTCCAGATAGGCGTCCACCGAGCCGGAGGTGATCTCGATCTGGTCCAGGGCCGCGGCCAGGTAGTCGGCATTGACGCTCACCGCCACGCGGAGCGCCGCCTCGTCCACCGTGCGGCCGGTGAGCTCCTTGATCCAGGGGCCGAGGAACTCGATGCGCCGGGCCTGGGCGGCCGGGTCATTGGTGGCCAGGAAGTCCTCATAGGTGTGGTCGCGATGCACGCCGGCCAGGTGATGGGTCAGGGCGCAGATCATGCCGGTGCGGTCCTTGCCGGCCGCGCAGTGCACCAGCACCGCGCCGTCCGCCTCCCCCAGCTTGTGGAAAAAGCGGCTGAACAGGTCGATGTGGCGGACCTCGAAAGGCCCCTCCCGGTAAAACCGCACAGAGTCGTCATAGAACCAGCGGGCGTCCAGCTCGGGCGCGCTCTGCAGCATCACCGACCAGTCCTTGTCCTCCACCTCGTGGTCGTTCTCCACCACATGGGCGTCGAAGTCGGGCCAGCGGCGGGCCGGCTCCCTTTGCCGTTCCATGGGCCGGCGCAGGTCGACGATCACCGCCACGCCCAGGTCCCGCAGGGCCTGAAGGTCGGCCTCGGTGGCGTAGGCGTGGTTGGCTGAGCGGTAGAGCACGCCCCGCTTCAGGCCACGGCCGCAAGCGGTGGGATAGCCGCCGAAGTCGCGGAAGTTCTCGATACCTTCGAAGTCGAATTTGAGGGTCATCCCCGCGATGTAGTGGGCCGGACCGAAAAAGGCGAGATGGGTCGGGCCGCCCCGTCAGCGCGTCGCCGTCACCATGATCTCCACCAGCATGCCCTCGCGCCAGAGGTGGGGGGAATGCAGACAGGCCCGCACCGGCGGATTGTCCGGGTCCACCCATTCGTTCCAGGCGTCGTTGTGATCGGCGAAATGGGCCATGTCGGTGAGCCAGACCTGGGTGGTCAGCAGCTTGGACTTGTCGGTGCCGGCCTGGGCCAGCAGGTGGTCGATCTGGGCCAGCACCTGGCGGGTCTGGTCCTTGACATCGCCGTGCGGCGGCGCGTCGCCGGCCCCGGCCACACTGGCGGTGACCCCGGCGGTATAGACCATGTCGCCGCGGGCCACGGCATAGCTGATCCGGGGAATCCCCTTCATGTTGCGAGGGGTGGTGCTGAAGCGTTCGATGGCCATGGACTTTGGGTTCCCGGTCCCGCCCGCCGACGCCGGGGCGGCGAGGGCTCGGGGCGGGGTCAGGCCCGCGACGGCCATGGCGGCCACTGCGCCGCGACGTGAAAGCTCTGCCATGGGGTCCATCCGTTCCTGACGTCGTCCGGACCCTCGGCCGGCGCGCCTGGGCCGTCCAATGCATAGATCTGGGGTCGTCGATCAGGAATTCGGATGGCGCCGTGCTCAGGCGGCCTTGGCGGGCGCGGGCGTGAGGGGTGGCGGGGCCTCGGCTGGCAGGCCATAGGCGCGACGGGTCATTTCCCGCATGGCGTGGGCCGCGAACGCGGATCTGGAAAGGGCCAGCGCTCTCAGCTCTTCGATCGGCGTCGTCGCAAAATCGGGGTCGGACATCGGGTTACCAGGTTGGGGGCGCCGCAACAGCGCGCGAGCCCCCGATCGGTTCCCCGGAGCCTCTCCTTACCGGAAGGGCGGTTCGTCGAAGCTGCGCAGCTTGCGGGAATGGAGCCGGGGCCCCTCCTCCCGAAGCAGGTCGATGGTGGCCAGGCCGATCTGCAAGTGCTGGCCGATAGCCCGCTCATAGAAGGCGTTGGCCGCCCCCGGCAGCTTGAGCTCGCCATGCAGGGGCTTGTCGGAAACGCAGAGCAGGGTGCCGTAGGGCACCCGGAACCGGTAGCCCTGGGCGGCGATGGTGGCGCTCTCCATGTCAATCGCCACGGCCCGGGACTGGTTGAACCGCAGGGCCGAGGAGGTGTAGCGCAGCTCCCAGTTCCGGTCGTCGGTGGTGATCACTGTGCCGGTGCGCAGGCGCCGCTTCAGCACCTCGCCGGTCTCGCCGGTCACAATCTCCGCCGCCCGGCCCATGGCCACCTGCACCTCGGCGATGGCCGGGATCGGGATCTCCGGCGGCAGGATGTCGTCCATCACGTGGTCGTCACGCAGATAGGCGTGGGCCAGCACATAGTCGCCGATGGTCTGGGAGCCGCGCAGCCCGCCGCAATGGCCGATCATCAGCCAGGCCTGGGGCCGCATCACCGCCAGATGGTCGGTGATGGTCTTGGCGTTGGAGGGTCCCACCCCGATGTTCACCAGGCTCACCCCGCGGCGCCCCTCGGCCATCAGGTGATAGGCCGGCATCTGGTGCCTGCGCCAGGGACCGTCGGCCACCGCCTGTTCAGGATTGGGGGTGTCCTTGGTCACCAGCACCCGGCCGGCCGCCGACAGCGCGGTATAGGGGCTGTCCGGCGCCTGCAGCTGCTGGCAGGCCCAGCGGACGAACTCATCCACATAGCGATGATAGTTGGTGAACAGGATGTACTGCTGGGCGTCCTCCGCCGGGGCGCCGGTATAGTGGGTGAGGCGGGCCAGGGAGAAATCGGTGCGCAGGCCGTCGAACAGGGCCAGCGGCCGGGGCTTCTCCTTCTCCGGCGTCCAGAACCCGTCGGCGATCTCGTCGCCGATGAAGGCCAGTTCGGTGGTGGGGAAGTGCCGGGCGATATCGGCCGAGCCCACATCGGCCATGGCCATGTCCACCGAACCGTCCAGCACATAGGGGAACGGGATCTCCACCTCGGAGCGGCCCACCTCGATGGTGACGTCGAAATCCGCCATCAGCAGGCTGATCTGCTCGAGCAGATAGTCGTTGTAGAGGTCCGTGCGGGTCACGGTCACGGCGTAGTCGCCGGGGGCGCCGATCCGCGCATAGGCCCGGGACAGCCGGGGAAAGCCCTGGCCCGCCTTCCAGGAGAGCCGAAGCTCCGGATAGACGAACGCCCCGGCGGCGCGGACGGCCGGATCGGGCGGGGGTCCCCCGGTAAGGAAAATCTTCAGCGCGGCGCGCAGGGCCTCCACGGAGGCGCGGTATTCTTCATCCAGCCGCGCGACGATCCGGGCGGCTTCAGTGTCAACAGTCATGGGCCTGTATAGCGCCGGTTCGCGACCGTTGCGAGATGGACCGTTGCGGCCGCCACGCCCGGGATGGACGAAGGCTCGCTTCCCGGTCACAAAAGCCGGCTCGTCACCGCCCCGGGGCTCTTCATGAATCGCCTTTTCACCACCCTCGTCGTCATCGCCATGGTCCTGGGCGTGCTGGTGGGGTGGGCTGCGCACCAGTTCCTGCCGGCGGACCAGGCCAAGGCGCTCGCCGACAACCTGTCGATCATCACCACCGTGTTCCTGCGGCTCATCAAGATGATCATCGCCCCCCTGGTGTTCTCCACCCTGGTGGCCGGGATCGCCCATATGGAGGACGCCGCCTCGGTGGGCCGCGTGGGGGTGAAGACCATGTTCTGGTTCATCACCGCCTCCATCGTCTCCCTCACAATCGGCCTGATCATGGTCCAGTGGCTGCAGCCGGGCGCCGGCGTCGCGCCGGAGCCCATCACCGCCGCCGCCAAGGCCCTGACCGACACCTCCGGCCTGACCCTGAAGGAGTTCCTCACCACCCACCTGGTGCCGGACTCCATCATCAAGGCCATGGCCAATAACGAGATCCTGCCCATCGTGGTGTTCTCGATCTTCGTCGGCACCGCGGTGGCGGCGGTCGAGAATCGCGCGCCGGCGGTGATGGCGGTGGTGGAGCAGACCTCGGCCATCATGTTGAAGGTCACCGGCTATGTGATGAAGGCCGCCCCCCTGGCGATCTTCTCCGCCCTGGCCGCCGTGATCGCCGTCAAGGGCGCCGGCATCCTCGGCGCCTACGCCAAATTCGTGGGCGGGTTCTACCTGTCCCTGGGGATCCTCTGGGCCCTGCTGTCCGCCGTCCTGCTGCTGTTCGTCGGCCCGCGGGCCCTGTCCCTGCTGGCCGGCATCCGCCAGCCGATCCTGCTGGCCTTCTCCACCGCGTCCTCCGAGGCCGCCTATCCGGGCACCCTGGAGGCGCTGCAGAATTTCGGGGTCTCCCGCAAGGTGGCGAGCTTCGTCCTGCCTCTGGGCTACTCGTTCAATCTGGACGGGTCGATGATGTATTGCACCTTCGCCACCCTGTTCATCGCCCAGATCTACGGCGTCCACCTGACCCTCGCCCAGCAGGTGACCATGCTGGGCCTCTTGATGATCACCTCCAAGGGCATGGCCGGGGTGCCCAAGGCCTCCATCGTGGTGATCGCCGCGACGCTCGCCTATTTCAAACTGCCCGAGGCCGGCATCGGCCTGATCCTGGCGGTGGACCAGCTGCTGGACATGGGACGCTCGGCCACCAATGTGGTAGGCAATTCCGTCGCCGCCGCCGTAGTCGCCCGCTGGGAAGGCGAGATCGAGGAGCCGGTCGCCCTGCCGGCCTGAGGTCCGGCGCGACCGCCGCCATTCCGCTGCGACATTCTGCCCGGCCGTTAACGGAGGGTTTTGCCTTCGCGCCCACACTCAAGGCTGAAACCGGGTGGGAGCAGGGGTCGGGTGGCCAGAACAGGCGACTTGCAGGAGCTTATGGCGAAGCGCCTGGAGCGCGAACGCCGGGCCCTGCGCGTCGCCGAAACCCGCCTGGCCGCCACAAGCGAGGAACTCACCGCCGCCGAGGATGAGGCCCGCCGCGCCAGCGACGCCCTGTCCCTGCGGGTGGAGGAACTGGAGGCTGAGCGGGCCCTCACCCTGCACCTGGCCCGCACCGACGGCCTCACCGGCCTGCTCAACAGAGGTGCCTTCACCTCGGCCCTGGTGGAGCGCCTGGAGGCGGCTCAGGCCAGCGGCGAGCGGGTCGCCCTGTTCATCTTCGACCTCGACCGCTTCAAGCACCTCAACGACACCCTCGGCCACCATGCCGGCGACCTGCTGCTGAACGAGATCGGCGTGCGCCTGAGGACCCAGGCCCGGGCCGGCGATCTGGTGGCGCGGCTGGGGGGCGACGAGTTCGCCTTGATCGGCCAGGCCGGGGAAATGGGCGTGGGCGACGAGCACGTGCGCGCCGAGGCCCTGACCGCGGCGCTCGCCGTACCCCACTGGATCTATGGCCGCTCAGTGGCGCCGGGCGCCTCCCTCGGCGTGGCGGTCTATCCGGACGACGCCACAGACGCCACCGACCTGCAGCGGTTCGCCGACATGGCGCTCTATCGCGCCAAGGCCAGCGGCGGCCGCCGCTGGCGGGTGTTCGACGCCGAGATGCGAGCCGCCAACGAGCATCGCCACGGCATGGAGGCGGACCTGCGCCGCGCGATTCCCGCTGGTGAGATCGTCCCCTGGTATCAGCCGGTGATCGAGGCCCGGACCGGTCGCATGGTGGGGCTGGAGGTGCTGGCCCGCTGGATGCATCCGGACCAGGGCATGCTGGCCCCGGCCGCTTTCGTGCCCATGGCCGAGGAGATCGGCCTGATCAGCGCCATGGACGCCGCGGTGTTCGCCGCCGCCTGCGCCCGCGCCGCCCCCTGGGTGGCCGAGGGGCTGATCGAGAGCATCGCCTGCAATGTCTCGCCCCGGGAGCTGCTGGATCCCAGCTTCTCCCGCAACCTCATCCGCCGCCTGCGCGCCACCGACCTGCCAGCCAGCGCGCTGAAGGTGGAGATCACCGAGACCTTCGTGGTGCAGGACCTGGCCCTCGCCCGCCGCCACATCGAGCGCCTGGCCTCGGTGGGCATCCGCGTGGCCCTGGACGATTTCGGCACCGGCTATTCCAACCTGCGCGCCCTGCTGCGCCTGCCGATCTCCACCATCAAGCTCGACCAGTCGCTGATCGGCGACGTGGGCAAGGACCCCCGGGTCTCCAAGCTCGTGCGCTCCATGCTGCAGGCGGTGAAGGCGCTGGACGCCGAGATCGTCGCCGAAGGGGTGGAGGACGAAAGCCAGGCCATCTTCCTGCGCGCCGCCGGCTGCGACCTGATGCAGGGCTTCCTGTTCGCGAGACCCATGCCGGCGGATGAGGTGGAGCAGCGCCTGCGGGACCAGGCGGCGGGCGCGCCGGTGGTGGGCCTGCCCGCGCAGATGTTCGCGGCGGGGTAGGGTCTAGACCGCGCCAGCGCCCCCCTCCTCCGCTCATCCCGGCGAATGCCGGGACCCAGATCCTATAGTTTTGAGGTCATCGTTCGGGCACTACACGCCCGTCTACCGGGCTCGGAGCCATACGATCTGGGTCCCGGCATTCGCCGGGATGAGCGGTTTGGTGGCGCTA
>Ga0265327_10002321_pt1 | contig 20340 bp, 20 predicted proteins | sample 41621metaG_FD_202089 | JGI IMG/M metagenome (GOLD analysis project Ga0265327, IMG submission 202089) | Rhizosphere microbial communities from Carex aquatilis grown in University of Washington, Seatle, WA, United States - 4-16-21 metaG | ecosystem: Host-associated > Plants > Roots > Rhizosphere...
ACGGAATGAGTGCCGTAATGGTGTCGGGACCCACATCAAGCGCGGCTTGATCGTTCGGAATATGATCCACCCACGCAGCATGACCGTCTGCACTCGTACCATCTATCGGTCCGACAAGCACATCTCTCGGTACAAGGATTTCTTTCTGTCGAAGCAGCTTACGTATCTCTTTTGGATCCGTGTCAGACACGAGTGAGGTGCCTACGGAGTGGCCTTCAGCTTTAATGAAATCATTTGCGAGCGCACCTCCGACAAGTATGTGAGCGTACTGCTTGAGGAGTGCCACAAGAACGGGCTCCTTTGTCGAGAACTTAGCGCCTCCAATAATAGCTACAGCTGGCTTCTTCGGAGCGAGCGCCTTACTCAGTTGTTTCACTTCTTCTTCTACGAGAAACCCAGCATAGGACGGCAGGAACTGCGGAATACCTACCACGGAAGCATGCTTCCTATGACATACATCGAACGAATCCTCTACAAAAATATCGCCTAGTGAAGCGAGCTCGCGTGCAAAGTCTTCATTATTCATGGTTTCACCGCGATGCCTGCGCAGATTCTCGAGCATGAGCACTCCTCCTGGTGGAATCTGGCGTACCGCCTCGCGCGCTTCCTTGCCTATCGAAAACTCAGAGAACTCGATGTCAGGCAGAAACACTTTCATGGCTTCGTATACCGGACGGAGCGTTTCAGTTCCCTTCTCTCCGATGTGGCCTATTAAAATAACCCGCGCACCTTTCTTCTGAAGATACTCAATCGTCGGAAGTGCACGTCGCAAACGGAAGGTACCTGTTACTTTCCCTTTCTCCACCGGCACGTTAAGAGCACACCGCACGAGAACAGGAATATTCTTGAGGATCTTTATGGAGCGGACCGTCCGCATAGCTTACGAGACTGCCTTCACGAGCGCCGTGAGGGTCGCGGAGTCGACGCTCGCATGCCCAATGAGAAAGCCATCGATACCTGTCGCTGTACTGAGTGAGCGGGCGTTGCCTGCTTCGACCGAGCCCCCATACAAGATGCGGACTTTTGCTGAGCCGTTTCCAGGAATGTAGGTGCTGAGTGCTTTGCGGAGGTAGAGCACCATTTCAGTAAGATCATTCTCTGTAATCGCCTCTTCTGCCGTCTTCCCTATCGCCCAGATTGGTTCGTAGGCCACCACCATGGTGAGACGTTCTTTAGCGGAGAGCACACTAAAGACCGCGTCTATCTGTGCACGCAGGAATCCGAGGTACTTCGCTTCGTCGTCACGTGCACGCTCGCCGACGCACAGAATCGGAATGAGTCCGTGTGCGAGCGCATGGCGTACCTTCTCTACGATGACGGCATCAGTTTCCCCGAGCGCACGACGCTCTGAGTGGCCGAGAATGACATAGGAGGCGCCAGCATCTTTGAGTGTTGCGGCAGTTATCTCACCAGTAGCAGCTCCTCCGAGACTCTGCGACAGATCTTGAGCTCCGAGCACCACACGTGACTTGCCGATTCCAGCAAGTACGCCGAGGTGAGGACTCGATGGAGCAAGGACTATCTCGTGTGCTTTCGAAAGAGCCAGCTTCTTCGCGGTTATGTAGAGCTTCTTAGCTTTGGCTTCGGTTTCTACGTAGGCTTTCCAATTACAGACGATGAGCATGTGCTCATGATACCACCCGTCGCTCTCCCTATTTTTGGCGCCAATCGAGGAAGGTGTAGTCAGTCGACGTGTACGGAGTGAACGGAGGAGGGTTGGTAGAGATGCGTCTATCGTAGGAGTCCGTACGGGTCTGATACCCAGCATCTCCGGAGGCGCAACCGTTTACCCATTTCGTACCTGTGCGTTTGTTTGAGACCGTGGTTCCTAGAATAGTAAGTGAGTTGCGGGGTTCATAGGTCGAATTACAATCCGACTGAGAACTATTGAGGTAGAGATTTCTTCCAAAGGCGCCTCCCTGCGCTATAAATATGCCGTTCAAGGTCATGTTGTTCGGAGAGTCTGCAGAAACAAGTACATCATTCTCAGCGATGAGCGTAAGACCTGCCGTTCCGTCATAGGCACTGTACGTCAGGTTGCCACGCAGGTTCACATTCGGAGAGACACCCGTATGCGTCACGTCAGCTGCCACCAGCGTCACCTTCTGATTTATGGTTCCCTCCACCCAGACGTCGTCTTCGACGAAGATAAGTCCGCAGTTAGAAGGAATGGTATAGGTCCCGAGGAGGGTTTCGCTCGAAATGACCGTGTAGTCGGTGGTTGGGCTCGACGCGCTCAGGTCGTCTATTGGGAATGACTGAATGTTGAGCGTGCTGTTTACCTTCTTTACCGTCACGGTACCGTTTCCATTAAAAATTAAGTGGTACCCGCGACTTGCGTTCGCCGTACCATTCGTTGCAAAGAACAGACCGCTCGCTGTGGCGGTTGTTTTAAGTGTCGTGAAGTTTGCAGAAATGGCGGAGAAGTCGACCTGCGGCGTCGGGTAGCTCCACAAGTTCTGATTGGTACCTGCTCCCCATACACCGTTCTTGGTTTGCGTGCCCGCACAGCCGTAGGAGCTGGTACACGACCAGGTAGCAAGCGAGCTGGTGACTGGAGAGTTCGAATTACCGTCCATGTGAATACCCCCATTGCTGTGGTACGGCCCGAGAATAGTGCGGTCCGCGCCTGCGTAAACGCTTTCATTCACAATATAGGAATACTGCCCCACGGTCGGTCGAGCATACCGAGCCGAGATGGTCGCGGTCGTATTACTGTTCGCTGGCTGCCCTTTTGAGGTGATGTCGACAGACGTCAGCTGATTACACGAACTATTCCCTGTGATGTTGAGTGTGTACGAGCCTGCCGTACTACCCTCAGGGTCGTTGTAAGAAATGACATACGGTCCAGGTGCACCTGTGCCGTTCTGCACATCTCCTGTGAAGTGAGCGAGGTGCCAACGATAATACTCAATACCCGCTTCAGCTATCGCAAGTGCGCGGTTCTTGTCGGTCTGCTCGCTTTGGAGTTTATTGTCTATGAGTACGAAGCTCGTGAGCGAGCCAATGACCGTAAGGAAAATCGCTCCGAACACGACAGCGAGGAGCATGAGGTATCCACGAGAGGGGTGGGTGTGCATAGGTTAGCGGAGGTTACGAAGGGTCGCGCCTCCGGTAAGAGTAAGTATGTCAGGTGCACGACTCGGATTCAGGTCCACCATGACGGAAGTGGATACTGACGCCACCTTGGATACATCAGGCGAAGTCGTCGAGAGTTGCGCCCCGCTTGAGTCGTAGTACTTGAATAATGGGGTCGAGCTACTGTTTCTCACATACGTAGCAATGACCGTCGTTACCTCCGGTTGGCCCGTGTAGGTGGGCGGGCTCGACGTAGAGTCCGTGACACCTCGATAGAACGTCGTGCCTAGTAGATAGAGATGTATTTTCTCGACCGACCCATCGCCATCGACGTCGCTGAAGAACGTGATACTCGAGGTTGCCGCGCTTTGAATAGGATACGAGCCATCATCGCCGTAGGACGCTTCGCGTAAATCCTCGAACGAGACCTCGAGACCTCGGTGTGCACTATCAATAGCAGAGGACTGCTGAAGCAAGTAGGCATTCGACTTGTAGAAGTTCACGATGAGGGAGTTAAGTGCGATACCAACCATGCCGGTGACGGCAATAACGACAATCATTTCAACGAGGGTGAAGCCTTTCATAGTTACGGGAAGGAGGTGAGGTAGAACGTATGGCCGGAAATGACCACACTATTATAGGTCGTCGTCGTGTAGCCAGATTTCGATATGACGAGCGTATACGTTCCGCTCGCGAGACCTCCGAAGTAGGCCGCACCACACGAAGTCGTGGTGACAGCTTGGCTAAATCCAGTCTTTGAGAGTGTGGCGGTAGCTCCAGCGACGTTTGCGCTCGCATTATCACGCACTGACACGAGCATGGAGTTACTTGTAAGAGCTCCCAAGTAGAGACTGTTGCTATCGGTCGACCCTGCAGGCATAGCGAACGGTGGTGGGTCGCAAGCGTCGATGACGTCGTAGCCTGTAAGACCGAGTAGGTACGAATCCCACTCGAGAATCATGGTGTTACTACCAGTACTTCCGGTCGTCGTGGATACGGTGGTCTTATATATGGAGGCACCGGCACCCGTCGTACCTATCGTTTTCGCACCCGTAAGGGTGAATGAGACATTCGGTACCGGCGTCGGACCAGTTCGATAATTTACGCTCCAGTCTGAGATAGAAGAGGTGGTCGTCGTTGCACTCGTCGTGAGATTCGCCTGGAGTGCGATGCTAGGATAGGTGGTCGTCGAAAGGGTCGTGAGCGGTATGCCTGAGGCACTAAAGCCTGCAGCATTACCAGGAAGCGCCACATCGGGAATAAGAGCGCCCGTGCTGTCGAGCACATGCACGACTGCGGTCGTACCAGCTGGAGTAGTTATCGTGGTCGACGCCCCCGTCCATGAGGCGAGGTATCCAGGCGCAAACGTGACTGACTTCGCGTTCCCGGAGAGTGCGTAGCCAGTCGAGCCTCCTCCAGACAGAAGAGTCAGAGCACCTCCGGAGACAGCCGTGTTCGATTGTGATGCGAGCTTTGAGGTATCAGCAAACGTATCAAGTGTGGTACTTCCCACAATCGGATAGAGCGTCTTCAAGGTAAGGTTCGTGAGCGAATCAATAGCGAAGGTGTTCGCTGTCGTCTGATTCTTCACTACGGTCAGATACCCTGGATTCGGGTTCTGATTATTTGAATCGCGCGCATACGTTTGCGCAGAAGAATAGCCTGACTTCGAGACGTAGACCTGGTACTGCGTTGAGGTCGCAGCTCCCCCAAGAAGCACGACCCCCGTCGCGTCAGTAAAAGTAGTGACGTCGACGGTTGGAGAGGTGCTCGCGTTTACGACATGCACGGTCGCACCAGCGACCGGAGCTCCCGCAGAGTTCACCACAATGGTCTTTAAGGTACCTCCACCGGTTGAAGTCTCTATCGAGGGCGGAGCGTAATTAGAAACTACGTCTACTTCGCGTGTTGCCCCCTTAAAGGGATATGTGACAGCGACCTTAATGCGCTTGTAGTCGGTGGTAATACCGTTGGTGTCTGCGGTCGAGGTGCCGTCAGCAGGGTCGTCCACATACTCAATAAAGGTACGCACTCCATAAGCGATAGAGTTTTCGGTCGTCGTCGCGTACTGCGGTATGGCACCAGCTGGAATACCTCCGACGGTACCGACTGAGTCGTAGTCCAAGGAACGGATATATTCCATTTGAGAGTTTGCGACGGCAGTGCCTCCTGCTTTGGCTTTTGCGAGAGACGAGACGAGTAGTGATACGCGCAACAGACCGATGAGCGACAAGAAGATAACGAGCATCAGTGCCGTACCCACTATTACATCGATAAGGGACATACCGCGTACCGGTTTCATGTCTGTATGATAGCGCACGAAGAGAACGAAATTAGATCTTCGAAGAGAGCGAGTAGATAGGAGAGATCATCGCGATAGCAAATATGCCCACGAACACACCAATGACGAGCATAAGCATAGGCTCGATGATAGTAGAGAGGTCCTTGGTCTTGTCTTCAACATCGGTTTCGTAGTATTCAGCGACCTGCGAGAGCATGTCGGCCACTTTTCCGGTCTCCTCACCCACCGCAATCATGTCTGCTATGAAAAAGGGATAGAGCTTTGGGTGATCTTCAAAGGCAGCGGAGAGCTGTTCACCCTTCTTTACACGTACGAGCGCTTCTCCTATGACTTTTCCAAACTTATTATCGCCAACCACTTCCTCAGCAATGGCTAGCGCGTTCAGCATTTCGACACCCGAGGAGAGGAGTGACGCCATAGAGCGCGCCGCGCGCGCCGCATACGTCTCACGCACGAGCTCTCCTATAACCGGAAGGAGGAGCGAGACGTTCAGTATGATAGTGCCGCCGATTTTCGATTTCACGAATGCCAAAATACCTCCAAAGAAGAGGAGGACTCCAGCAAAGACGATTACTACGTGGTGCGCCATGAAGTCCGAGGTGGAGACGATGATTCTGGTCGCGAGCGGAAGCTCTACCCCGAGGTCTTTGAAGGTCGCAGACAACGTCGGTACCACGTAGATGAGCATGAGAATACCGATGACGACGATAGCAGAGAGAATGATGCACGGGTAAATCATTGCGCCACGAATCTTCTTCGAGAGCGTATAGGAACGATCCATCTGACGAGCAACCACTTTCAGTGCTTCGGCGAGGGTACCTGACTCCTCACCCGCCTTCGTCATGGCGATGAAGAGTTTTGAAAATACATTTGCATGGAGCGCGAGTGCTTCGTGGAATCCTGTTCCCTTTTTCACCTGTTCTTCGAGATCAGCCACGATGCGCTTCAGTGCCTTGTTGCGTGTCTGGCGCTCAATGACCGAGAGTGCGCGGGAGAGTGTGAGGCCGGCCGAGAGCATGGCCGAGAGGTTCTTCGTAAAGGTGATGCGTTCTTCGGTCTTCACACCCGTACCGATAGTGAACGACGCGAGCTTCATGACATCGAAGCCAGCACCCCCTCCCTCTTCTATAGAAAGTACGGTTCCTCCTTCTTTCTCAACTTCCCCATAGATAGCGAAGCGTGACGCAGCCTCCATGACGCGCTTCTCCTCGTTTCCATCGTCTTTTTTTATGGTGACACGGAACTTCATATTATCCGTCGTTTACTGCGCGCAGGACCTCTTCGAGCGAAGTGATGCCTCTCGCTGCTTTATAGATGCCGTCCTCAAGCATGGTAAGCATGCCTTCCTTGCGTGCCTGCTCTTCGAGCTGGTCGGGAGATGCGCTATGGAGGATAAGGTCACGTATCGTCGGCGTGACCGTGAGGATTTCGTGGATTCCCATACGACTCTTGTAGCCGTCTTCGCATTCTCCTGATGGCTTCGGATGGTAGAACGTAAGCCCATCGAGCTTTGCGTCTGCTTTTGCGAGCTTCTCTTCCTTGAGTGCCTTCATGGACGCGTCGAAGTGGTCTTCAGTAGCAACCTTGGCGCGCTCCTTGCTGTCGAGTGTGTACTCTTCCTTATCATCACAGAGACGACGTGTAAGACGCTGACCGACGATGAGACGGAGCGTCGAGACGAGGAGGAATGGTTCAACACCCATGTCGAGTAGACGTGGGATAGCACCGACAGCTGAGTTTGTGTGAATGGTCGAGAGCACGATGTGTCCGGTGAGCGCGGCGTTTATGGCGAGCGAGGCTGTCTCGTTATCGCGGATTTCTCCCACCATGATGATGTTTGGATCCTGACGAAGCAGCGCACGAAGCCCTGCTGCGAATGTCATACCTATCTGCGGGTTCACCTGTGTCTGATTCACTCGCTTCATCTGGTATTCGATAGGGTCCTCAATCGTAGAAATGTTTACGTCAGGACGATTCAAAATATCGAGCACGGTGTAGAGCGTCGTCGTTTTACCAGATCCGGTAGGACCAGAAATGAGAATGATTCCGGTCGTTGTCTTCGTCGCTGCATGGATGCGCTCGAGTGATTCACCATGAAAACCGAGGCCTTCAAGGGTGAATCCTTCACCTGTCTCACGAAGGAGACGCATAACGATTTTCTCTCCGTAGTAGGTTGGGAGAAGCGACACACGAAATGAAACCTTATCAGCTTCAGTTTCCATTTTGAAACGTCCGTCCTGTGGAAGTCGCTTCTCATCGAGCTTTAGATTTGCGAGCACCTTGATGCGAGCGGTAATACCTGGCCCGGCATTCTTCGGAAGTGTCATCGCGTCATGGAGAATGCCATCGATGCGGTAGCGCACGATAGTCTCGTTTTCCTGCGGCTCAATATGAATATCGGACGCGTCCTGAATGATGGCGTGGCGCAGAAGCGTATCCACAATGCGCACAATAGGCAGGTCTTCCGCCATTTTCTTGAGGTCCTCTCCCGTAGCATCTTCTCCGAGCGATTCCTTTATTAGGTTAATGCGACCGGCCTCAGTTGCGATAAGGTCGCCGAACTCTTCCTTGAGGGACTTCTGGTACTGCAATAGCACGTGTTTGAGGGACTCGTCGTCGGTAAGCCGAGGTGAGATTTTAAGTCCCGTCTTCTTCCTCACTGAGTCGATAGCCGGTAGGTCCTGGGTATCGAGCATGGCGACCTCGAGCTCCGTACCGTCCTTACGAAACGCGACGATGCTGTGGGTGCGCGCTATAGGCTCAGGTATCAAGGAAAGCACATCGAGTGGAATCTTTTTCTCTTTCAGGTTCACGAATGGTATTCCAAGCACGTATGCCTTGATGCGACGAAGCGCATCCGGAGTGAGTGCTCCCGAGGACACAAGAATATCGCCGATGGACTGTTTACGTTCCTTCGCTTGTACGTCTGCATCTTCGACATCCTTGCGAGGAACAAGCCCCGAGTCGAGGATAAACGTTTTGAGTTCGCTTTCAGAGACCTGCATAGCCGTGTAGGTAATCAAAGTATAACGTGCGTATGCAATTGCATGCGCACTTTTTATTCGTATAGGGGAAAGAAATAGAAAACGCCCACGCAAGCCGAAGCATGCGTGGGCGAAATCGTCTCAATAGTTATAGGAAGAGCGTACCGCTCTAACGGTGGTGCCGCTTGGGCGACGGAGTGAAGCTCCACCGGCCGTTCGCGAAGACGAACTGGTCGCCTTCGGTGACCGGAATGTAGAGCCCGTGCCAGTCGGTCTGGTTGGCGAACATCATCGCCCGGTCACGGCTGAGGCCGCGCTCGGTGATCTGCCGGCCCTGCATGTGATCGACCCGGAGGCCGACGGTGAACGCCGCGATGACGGCATTGCGGGCCTTCTCTGCGTTGGTCGCGCCAGGCATGTGAGTGACGAGGCTGTCGCCGTCCGGGCCGATCGTAAAGACGATGGGCGCCGGCGGAGCGACGTGCACGACCGGAGCCGGCTGGTGTCGCGGAATCAAGACCAGCAGGACGATAAGCGCCAGGAGCACGATGCCCATGAGCACCATCACCAGCTGGTTGCCGGTCATACCCCAGTAAGGGCCCTTTTCCGGGTCACTGTTCGAGGAGTTGCTGGCGCCGGGACGACGGACTTGGGTGGACACGTCGCGGGGGCTCGCAGGCACGAGGTCTTGAGACATGGGTAGTCCTTTCTATGATTGAGACGATGCAAAGAGCAGCTCTTTGCACCGCGTGGGTGAAAGCGGCCACATAGCCGAAAAGCGTAGGTATATAGTACACTTTTTGGCTACATTGTCAAGTATACCCTTATGCCCACATTGACGAAGAGCCCCCAAATATGGTACGTTTTACCTATCTGATATGTCCGCACCCGCGGGCATTTCTTTATAAAAGTGCGGTGCGACAACTAAATATCGGCTATATGTTGGATCTCAAAACAATCAATTCAGTGCTCGGCGAGTTCGAAGAACGCGGTATTACCAAGGAGGTAATGTTCGACGCTATCGAAAGCGCGATGGCAACTGCCTATAAGAAGGAATACGGAAAGCGTGGACAGGTAGTCCGCGGCAAACTCGATATGAACTCGGGTACCGTTACCTTTGAACAGGTAAAGACTGTCGTTGACGACACTATGGTTCGTTTCCCTGAAGAAGGTGAGGAGGACGATGAGCCACTTCACACGCACCATGACCGTGAGGAAGTTGTTGCTGAAGGCGAGCTCCCTCGCTACGACGCTGAAAAGCACATGCTTATCGACGATGCACGCCGTATAAAGCGTGACGTCGCGCTTGGCGATGAGATTGTCTTCCCTCTTGAGCCACAGGACGACTTCGGCCGCATCGCTGCACAGACGGCAAAGCAGGTGGTTATTCAGAAGATTCGCGAGGCTGAGAAGCTTTCTATTCTCGATGAGTTCGGCCACAAGAAGGGCGAAATAGTCTCTGGTGTCGTACAGCGCGTAGAGCGCGGAGCTATCTTCATCGACCTTGGTCGCGCGACCGGCATCATTCCTTACGAGGAACAGATTCCTGGTGAACGCTATCGCCCAGGAGAGCGCATTCGTGCGTACCTTTACGCTGTAGATGAAGGCTTTCGTGGGGTATACCTCCGTCTTTCTCGCAGCCACCCACGCTTCCTCATCAAACTCTTTGAGCTCGAGGCTCCTGAACTCGCATCAGGTGCTATCGAGGTAAAGGGTATCGCTCGCGAACCAGGCAGCCGCACCAAGATTGCTATCGCATCAGTTGATCCGCATGTTGATCCCGTTGGCTCACTCGTCGGTCAGCGCGGTGTGCGCGTATCAACCGTCATGAGCGAGCTCGGCGGTGAGCGCATCGATATCATCGAGTGGTCCGAAGACCAGACGAACTTCATTAAGGAGTCGCTCTCCCCTGCGTCCGTGATCGAGGTCAAGCTCGATGAGGCAGATCACCGCGCAACGGTAACCGTCTCTGAGGATCAGCAGTCACTTGCTATCGGACGTGGCGGACAGAATGTACGCCTCGCAGCCAAGCTCACGGGCTGGAATATCGACATCAACTCAGTCGGTGGCGGAAGCGTCGCTGAAGCAGCACCAAGCGAATCCTCTTCCGAAGAGCGCGTAGAGGCAGGAGCCGTTGCCATCGCAAACGCTGAGGTAGCACTTGAAGATGCTGAGGAAGCAAACGAGTCTGACCCCGCAAAGGAAATAGGACTCGATGAAGGTGAGACCGATTCCATCGTCACCGCTGACGACGCACAGGACAATGCACTCACTGCAGAGGAAGAGAGTACGATTTCTGAGAACGCATCTATCGCGGACGCTCAGGAATCCCGTGACGAGACGTCCGAGAGTGTCGCTGATAACGCATAATCTTCGTATGAATCTTCTTCACGACATCAAAGCGGGCACGACTGACGAAATGAACGTCATCATTGAAATCCCAAAGGGTTCGAAGAATAAGTACGAGATAGATAAAGAGACTGGCATCATTGCACTTGATCGTGTCATGCACAGTGCCCAGGATTATCCGTTTGATTATGGATTCGTACCACAGACGCTGTGGGACGATGGCGATGCACTTGATGTCGTCGTACTCACAACGTATCCCCTTTTCCCCGGCCTTCTCGTACGCGCCCGTCCTGTCGGCATCATGCATATGGTTGATGGTGGCGAAGCCGATGAGAAAGTCATCGCCGTACCCACGGACGATCCTCGCTTCGCTGAAGTGAAAGACATCAAAGACGTGAACCCTCACACCTTGAAGGAGATTGCTCATTTCTTTGCGACCTATAAGCAGATTCAGAAGAAGGCGGTAGAAGTTGGTGAGTTCGAAGGTAAGGAAGCTGCACAGACTGCATTTACTCGCGGTATGCAGCTGTACGCGGACAAGAAATAAGAAACGCGCGAAGAAAACGCCGGCCCCTCTGGGGCCGGCATTTTCTTTGTCCCCTACTTGGGAAACGTTCACTCGAGGAATATACTTTCCTTATGGAACCAACTACTGAAGCAACGAAGCGAGGCTCAGTCGGAAGTGTTATCGGTATTCTTCTTATCGTATTCCTCCTCGTGGTGGGCGCATTCTATGTATGGGGCCAACGCCTTGAAGAGCAGCGCACCGGGCAGACCGTTCCGGTCGTAGGAGGACAATAGCCAAAGAAGCGAACCGTGCCGACCTCTGGTCGGCACGGTTTTTGCTTTCTCAGTGCATTTGGTACCATGCCTCTACGTAATTACTTTATCTATGAATACCAACAACCCTTCTCCGCGCGCTTCAATGCTTGTCCCAATGGTGATTGAGAAGTCCCAGTTCGGCGAGCGCGCCTACGACATCTACTCGCGTCTCCTTCGCGAACGCATCGTCTTTCTCACGAGAGGCATCGATGACGACACCGCAAACCTCATCATCGCTCAGCTCCTCTTCCTTGAAGCAGAGGACCCAAAGAAGGACATCTTCCTCTACGTAAACTCGCCAGGAGGGTCGGTGACCGCTGGTCTCGCTATTCTCGACACGATGAATCATGTGAAACCGGCAGTCGGTACGGTGTGCGTTGGTATGGCGGCTTCTGCCGCGGCAGTTATTCTCGCGGCCGGTGAGAAGGGTAAGCGCTTCGCACTTCCAAACGCCGAAGTGATGATTCATCAGCCATGGGGTGGCGCACAGGGCCAGGCAACTGACATCGAAATTACCGCGAAACATATTCTCGCAACCCGTGATCGCTTGAATAAGATACTCTCAAAGACGACCGGCCAGCCCCTCGACCGCATTGAGAAGGATGTGGAACGTGACTACTTCATGACGGCTGATGAGGCAAAGAAGTACGGTCTCGTGGACACGGTCTACAAGACTAAATAGCCAAAGAAGCGGGAAAAGTCCGAGAACGGGCCCCGCTTCGCGGGGCCCGTTCTTTCGTGATACCCTGCCCTTGTACCGCTACGACTGAACGATTATTTGGCTGCATTTCTGTTTTCTCTACCCATTGTTTCTTAAAAAGTGAGTTCCGAGACCTTCGGTCTTGGGCCGCTTCCCTGGTATATGTCTATAAAATTATTGTTGTCTTTGCTGGCGCTCTCCGGTCTTGCCGGAATAGCGCTCGGTTACGTACTTCGTCTCCTTATTGCCCTGGGGCAGCGAGGCTCTTTGGAGCTTGAAATCAAGCAGCAAATGCTTGAGGCGAAAGAGCGTGCCAGTCGAATCCTCGCTGATGCCGAAGAGCGTGCCGAGAAGATAGAGGATGAGCGCACCCAGCCTCTCAAAGAACGTGAGGAGCTCATTCGTAAGACTGCGGAGCGTCTCGGCAAGCGTGAAGAGTTCCTCGATGAGCGCGAACGCAACCTCGCAGACGAGAACGACGAAGTACGCAACCGCGAGAACGAAGCTGCAAACGTAAAGAAAGAGGCTGAAAAGCTTCTCGCTGAGCGCAGGCTCGAGCTTGTACGCCTTGGACGCCTTTCAGAACAGGACGCAAAGGACATGCTCATGAAAGATCTCGAGGAGAGCCAGTCTGAGGCCCTACTCGCCCGCTTACAGAAGCTCGAGACCCATGGCCGTGAGCTTCTTGAGGAGAAAGCACGCACCATACTCCTCGCGTCTATTCATCGCATGTCTGCGAGCGTCGCAGGTGAAGTTATGACGCTCACCGTCTCTATCCCATCAGAAGAGATAAAAGGGAAAATCATCGGAAAAGAAGGCCGCAATATTAAGGCCTTCGAGCGCGCGACGGGAGTTGATGTGCTTATAGATGACGCTCCGGACAAAATTACCCTGTCTTCGTTCGACCCACTTCGCCGTCATGTCGCGAAGCTCGCTCTCGAGAAGCTCATCGCTGACGGCCGCATACAGCCAGCGAAGATTGAGGAGACCGTCGAGAAGACGCGCCAGGAAATACAGGACCTCGTGAAGCAGAAGGGTGAGGAAGCTGCCTATGAAGTAGGTGTCGTTGGCCTCGATCCACGCCTTATTACCCTTCTTGGACGTCTCTACTTCCGTACCAGCTACGGACAGAACGTGCTCCAGCACTCAATAGAAATGGCGCACATCGCCGGCATGCTTGCCGACCAGCTTGGTGCAGATGCTGAAGTGTCGCGTGCAGGCGCTCTTCTTCACGACATAGGCAAAGCAGTCGACCATGAAGTACAGGGTACGCATGTCGAGATAGGCCGTCGCATTCTTGAAAAGTTCGGCATCAAGAAAGAAGTTATTCAGGCGATGCAGGCTCATCACGAGGAGTATCCGTACGAGACTCCTGAAAGCATCATCGTGCAGAGTGCCGACGCCATCTCTGCAGGCCGCCCTGGCGCCCGCCGCGACACCGTGGAGCGCTATCTCGAGCGCCTTGGCGATCTAGAGCGCGTTGCCGCTGGATTTGAGGGTGTTGAGAAGTCATACGCCATACAAGCAGGGCGCGAGATACGCATCTTCGTGAATCCGGGCAAGGTATCAGACCTCGCCATGCATAAACTCGCTCGCGATATCGCTGAGCGCGTGCAGAAAGAGCTCAAATACCCGGGAGAAATCAAAGTGAATGTGATTCGCGAGAACCGCGTCGTCGAATTCGCTCGCTAACACTCGAACAAGTATGGAGACGCCCCGCTTTCGCAGGGCGTCTTCGTCGTTTTGGGTATCGTGCGCGTTACTCGGCCGGTTCTTTGGGGAGCGTGTCCGATGGTGGCGTAAAGCCGAAGATGGGCGGGAACATGAATGTCCTCACCGTAGCTGCAGCCGCATCGTCGATCACTCCGAAGAGCGGAAAAGTCTGGCGCATGAAGCGATACCAAGGTGCATAGGGGCTTTCCATTGAAATTCCTTCCACGCTAGCTCTAAGTATAGGTCCGCGTGCCTCACAAATAGTGTTTATCCTCTCCTATGCAGCCTCTTCGAGCGTCGTGATGGCGTAAATCTCGTGCAATTCCGCATCGAACTGCATAATCTCCTCTTCGGTAAGCTCACCTTTGGTCTGATGGGCACGAAGTGCGTCCTGAGCTAGAGAAATAAAGAGTTCTGCCTTGCCTCGTTCGCGATTGAGGGCGCTTTTACGCGCATCCGCGAGCAGTCCCTGCATGTCGGTCTTCGCCATTTCAGCCATATGCTGCCTATGTTTTTCACCTTCCTGGCCTGTCCCGGCACTTGGTATTCCATCTATGTGCTTCATGACAGCAGTATCGCTCTCAAAAAAGCCAATAAATACGCTATCCCCATGTTTTCTGGGGCCTATTGCACAATATGGCTCATTTCCTATACTTTTGAGCGTAGCCCTGAATCGGGGCTCATGTGCGCCCCGAGAGGGATTAACCCTAATTATCTACTATGAACAAAGCAGATATCGTAACAAAGGTGCAGGATGTACTTGGTGGTACGAAGGCTGACGCAGATCGCGCAGTTGAGTGTGTCATTGATTGCATTACCTCCGGCCTTAAGTCCGGTGATGAGGTCTCTATCGCAGGCCTCGGCATCTTCCAGGCAAAGGCTCGCCCAGCTCGTACTGGTCGCAATCCTCGCACTGGCGAAACCATTAAGATTGCTGCAACACGCACTCCTAAGTTCCGTGCTGCAAAGGCTCTTAAGGACGCTGTTAAGTAGTTTTCAGTTCTCCTACGAAAAACCCCGCCTTCTGGCGGGGTTTTTCGTTTATTCTTTTGCTTTAGGCTTCTTCTTTGGAAAATAAGAATGCTTCTGTATTTTCTCAGGCAGATAACTCTCTTCGTCGTATTTCTTATATCCTTTGCCGTATCCCATCTCTTTCATCATTTTCGTGGGCGCATTACGGATATTCATTGGGACTTTCAGGTTTCCAAAGGTGCGTACATCGTTCTGCGCTTGCCCGAGTGCATCAGTCACAGAGCGATCCTTTGCCGCCTGTGCGAGATACGCGACACCATGTGCAAGATTGAGTGAGCATTCTGGGTAGCCTATGGTCTCACACGCACGGAAGACAGCATTCGCGACGACAAGCGCGGTGGGCTGCGCGAGACCTATATCTTCTGAGGCAAATATCACCATACGACGAGCAATGAAGAGTGGGTCCTCTCCAGCATCTATCATGCGAGCCAGGTAGTACATGGCAGCGTCAGGTTGCGAGGCCCGCATACTCTTTATGAAGGCACTTATGGTGTCATAGTGCTCTTCGCCTTTCTTGTCGTAGCGTAGGTGAGGAGACTCAAGCGCGCTCGTGAGAGCTTCTACGGTCACGGTCTCATAGAGCGCATGAGCTCCCTCAAGCATGCCGAGTGCCTTGCGTGCATCACCATTTGCATACCCAAGGAGCCAATCGAATGCTCCCTTCCCTAGCTTTATCTTTGTACGCTTCAGAATAGCCTTCAGAGACTCTTCGGAGAGTGGTTCGAGTACAAACACACGAGAACGCGATAGAAGCGCTGGTATGACCTCAAATGAGGGATTCTCCGTCGTTGCGCCGATGAGCGTGAGCTCTCCGCTCTCTACATACGGCAGAAGAAAGTCCTGCTGTGCTTTATTGAAACGATGTATCTCATCAAGAAAGAGTACCTTTGGTTTGAACTCGAGTGATTTGTTCTTTCCCTCTCCTACTATCTTTCGTATGTCGTCTTTTCCAGCGGAGACCGCTGAGAGCTCGAAGAGCTCTGCCTCAAGCGCTCGCGCATAAATACGAGCGATAGTCGTCTTACCCGTTCCAGGTGGTCCCCAGAGAATGAAAGAGAACAGGTGCTTCTTCTCTATGGCCACGCGAAGTGGTTTTCCCTCTCCCACGAGATGCTCCTGACCAACGACATCATCGATGGTCTGAGGACGTATACGATTAGCGAGGGGTTCCATATGGTAAGCCTACGCTCCGGAACATGAAAATCAATTAAGTGCCCCACCTCAGTCGTGAACTGGGTGAAGCGAGACACTTGAAGGGTTCCTTGGCGAATTCCCCAGACTAAAGCTGAGGCCTCTCGGTCAGGGGACTAATACATAAAATGAGACAATCGCGACACGATTGCGCTGTGCTTATGGACGTGTGCCTAAATCACTTTTTACGCTGTATTTGCTTGTTATTTTTGATATAATCAAGGAGCAAACGTATGTTTTCGAGCACATCATTGAAGTCGATATCGGTCTGGGGAGCACTGCTTTCGCAGGCTGTGGTGCTCATGATGTTGACACTACTAGATGGAAGTTGTACGCTTCGGCTTTGCCGAAGCGTACAACTTCCATCACAAGATAGCTAGAGTTAAGTCTTAAAAACTCGCTGAACCAACAGTCGTAAAAGTGGGTTTACGAGAAAATGGAGAGCCAAACATATGCTCACATTGAATAACTTGTTCCCAGGAGCAAAGACGATGACTAGGAAACTTAGATAGTAGAGCAATACCACGAAACCAATCAGATAATAGCTTCGAAAAAGGTTTTCCTTAGACACGCTCCCCTTCTTGGGGATTGGAGGTGCTAAGGAAGCTATTACATTGATGAGTATTCCGACGAGCAGTTGCATATCCCTAATTATAGGACGTTGCAACTAGATTTTCGAACCTTACCAACAAAGTATCTCATCCAGGTCTTTCAAAAGAGTTGCCATAGCGCCATGTCTGGCGCTAACCCAATGATCACTTCTAGCTGAGAGGGAATGAAATCTGGAGCTAGTGCATAAGTCGTAAGGCGCGCATGCCCCTCGAGAGCGATGAGCTCAGATTCCTCATCGGTGGCTACGAGTATAAGCTCTGGAAACTTGGCGCCATTGTGCAACGCGTCTTCCATATCTAAGAAATGCTGGTAGGGATTTGCAGTCAAGCCCCTTGTCTTCCTAATAAGTCCGGCTGCACCCGAGGGTAATCGCGAATTCTGCGACAGCTCATTCCATACTTTCAAATTTGCGTATTTCACTTGCAGGACTTCAGAACTGGAAAGATGGGCTTTTACCCAACGTACAGACTTTGGGAAGTTCACAAAAAGATACTTGTTCTCTCCATACCCCCTAAAGACGGCAAGAACGCCTTTTCGTTGTGCATTCTCATCTCCTGAATCTATATCTGGATTTGTAAGTACAGAGTCTGCGACATTGAGTTGACGTTGAACTGATGAGAGTATCTCCCCCCAACGAGAGGAGCTAGTCTCCGCCTTAAGAAAGCCAGCAATCATTTGATCCTCTGTAATTTCTTCAATGATTTTCATATCCGATATAAGGTCAGGCACTTCGGTCACTTGAACTGGCATGACAGTGTGCGGGATAGGAGAATCGGACTCCTGCTCTCAGTTTGGAAAACTGATGTTCTACCATTAAACTAATCCCGCTTCTGGCCGAGAATATCACATTTTTTGCCCATGTGCTTTTTTTCATCTATGCCGTAGCATTACGGTCATGCGTCAGCACATCGAGCATATCCTAGCTGCAGCGGGTGCTGTCGGCTTTGCACTCTTCATTTCGTACTTCAGCAGTAGCGTTCCAACAGGAGTTGCACCCTCTATGGCATCGCAGGAACAGGCCACTTCTACAGAGAATGCAACGACAACGGAGCTCACCGTCGTCTCGAATGCTCCCGACACTACGTCGTTCGACAATCTTTTCCCGCTGCCTGCTAAGACCGCAAATGTGTTGCCTCCTCTCAAGACATCCAGCAAGACCGCCTCAGTACCAACCGTGCGAAAGACTCCGATAGTCGTCTCTACGCCTCCGGTGGTCAGCTCTCCGTCCACCAAAGCTCCTGTCACCACGACAATACCTGTAGCAAGCGCTCCGGCGCCTTCCACGGGTATTGCAGGCTCCGTCGTAAACATTCTCTGCACTCCTCACACCTCAGCCATCGCAGGGAGCTCTGGGTCGGGTGTGATTATAGATTCACGCGGCATCATACTTACGGTCGCCCACGTCGCTGAATACGAACTCTTGGAGGAAGCACTCGGCTCGAGCGTGATGTCATGCGTAGTACGCACCGGAAGCCCTGCAAGGACTGCCTACACCGCGCGCGTCGTATATCTTCCTCAACCATGGATACAGGAAAACGGGACGGGTATCATAAGCTCACGTCAGATAGGAACAGGTGAGAACGATTTTGCTCTTCTTGCTATTACCGGAAGCGCGACCGGTAAGCCACTTCCCTCTTCGTTCCCTGCATTACCACTTGCTTCAAGTGGCTCAAGCTTAGGAGACACTATCAACTTCGCAGGCTACGGTGGCCAGGGCCTTACGGACGCCCAAATACAAAACGCACTTACAGCGACTCTCGTGCAAGGAAAAATTGAAGATATCTTCTCTATCACCGGAGGCCATTCGTCTGATGGGCTTACTATCTCAGCAGGAAGTGCGAGTCAAAGTGGTGCGTCTGGTGGCGCAATAGCAACCACAGACAAGCAACTCGCCGGCATCTTCATCGGAAGCTTCACGTCTGATAGTGGAGTGCGCGAAGGTTTGGCGACTACCGCTTCGTATATTCGAAGAGCGTTCGCGGCTAGTATGGGAGAGAGTTTAGACTCATATATCGCTGCAAAATCTCCATCAGCGCTCGTAGCGAGCTACACCCCGCAAGCAGTCACCCTCGGTCGCTTGCTGGCGAGGTCAATCGGTCTCTCGCAGTAGTTCTACAGACACCAGCTGGTGATCTGAACCATGTCGCTCGAGATACACCGTAGGGTCTTTGGTACGGAGTTCTTCCGACACCAAAATGTGATCGAGCTGCGAACGTGAGAAGGGGTGTGTTATCTGAGCACGCAGTGGGTTACGAAGTCCGACACGTGCGAATCGTTCCTCAAACAAGTCGCGTTCAGGATACCAAGGCATGCCCTCTCGCAGAGGCGCTCCGAGAATCCAATTTAAGATTTTCATAGGAGCATATTCGATGATATTGAAATCTCCACACACCACCGCCGGAGCTCCAGGCTGTATATGATCAGCAACGACGTCGAACTCCTTTACTCGATTGACTGGTCCCCACAGAGTTAGGTGCACTGAAAAAATACGCAGGACAGATCCATTTTCTTCTATGTCTGCATAGACCGCACCGCGCTCAGTAATGAATGACCATTCGAAGAACGACATGAGACTCACAAACACGCGTGTATGAAATGGAAACGGGAAGTCGAAAAATTGCATGGTTCCCGTATTCACGAAGGGTCGCTTTGAAAGAATGGCGACGTAATTATATTCTCTTCGATTGCCCGGCAAGAGCCGCAATACATCGACATGGTAGGTGAGGTGGTACGGTAGCGCCTTAAGTCGCTCGAGGAGGGCTGGAGTGACTTCCTGGAGGCAGAGGACGTCGAAGTCGAGGGTTTCTATGTGACGAGCCACCTCCGGCATAGTGCGGTTGAAGCAGTAGACGTTCCAGGAATAGATTTTCATCGGCACAGTATAGAACGTCGGATGTGAAGTGGTGGTGGCGGAGAAGCTCGCTGCGCTCGCCCATATTTCACTTCGTTCAATAGTTGGTCGGGGTGCGGAGAATCGAACTCCGTCTACATGCTCCCAAAGCAAGTGTACTACCAGTATACGACACCCCGTTTTAGGCCCTGAAATAGAGCGTAGGCGGTCGAACCGCCTGTGTTAGGCATCGTAGCAGATTTAGAGGATTTGTGGGAGGTAGCGAACCTTAGCCATGCCGTCCCTCTCCCGTAGCCACACCAGGACTCCATCTATCTGCCACTCCCCTTCCCAATCGACATTCGCGACATACCACTCACTTGTACGGGCTACCCGTCGTATTTTCGCTTCATGCAGGTTCGCTGATGGATCGTATTCATCGTTTGAGGCCCTAGCCAATGGGAAGGCTTTGCACACAATCGATTTCACTTCGACGAAATGAAGGGTATCTCCCTTGCGTGCGATTACGTCTATTTCACCTGTTTTTCTGGCGACATTCCTAGCGACAATCTTCATGCCCTGGCGTTTCAGGTACTCGGCAGCGACTTTCTCGCCGAGAGCTCCTATGTCCTTAGATGAAGAATGTTCTAGATTCACGGCTTTTATATATAGCTTGTATTTACTCTCTATCTTACCGACATCTTTCATAAATCCCAATTGGGACCAT